>OBHX01000003.1_pt1 | contig 281615 bp, 255 predicted proteins | sample 1519331 | NCBI WGS metagenome assembly OBHX01 (sample SAMEA2602897, study PRJEB22501) | metagenome
CAATAAATACATATATTGACTACTACAACAACAAAAGAATAAAAGAAAAATTAGGCTGGTTAAGTCCGGTTGAATTTAGAATTAAAAGAAAAATTGCATAACAAAAAGCGTAATAGTTTTTGATACTACGCTTTTAAGTCTAACTTTTTGGGGTCACTACACCAAAAAGGCAATGTGGTAAAGCTTAACAGATGGTGTGTATATATTTAGACCGGTCAACATTAATTTTGTCGGTACTGTAGGTCATATTGCTTATCAATCAGCAGACAAAATTGGGGAAGAACCACTTATTAAGGTCGATTATAGCAAAGTGTTGCAACATTCAAAGTAAAATCAATATGTAATAAGAAAGGCTGATACCATTTAGGTGTTATCTATTTCTGTTCAAATAAAAATTATAAGTACAAGCAAAATGCCAAATTCATTGAATAAAATGTACTAATAATTTGGAGGTGGTGTTGTGCTGGAATTTATAAATTTTTTAGGTCAGTATATTTTTACTTTTATTCTTCACATATGTGGTAATGGAAAATTTCCTAAACCATTATCAGAAGAAAAAGAAAAAGAATATCTTCTAAAGTCCAAGAATGGCGATATTAAGGCTAGAAATATTTTAGTAGAACATAATTTGCGATTAGTGGCACATATTATCAAGAAATATTATGCAGTAAATGTTGACCAAGATGATTTGGTTTCAATCGGTACAATAGGACTTATAAAGGCCATAAATACATTTGATATGGACAAAAATATAAAACTCAGTAGTTATGCATCAAGGTGTATTGAAAATGAAATTCTAATGCACTTTAGAAATCTGAAAAAGTCCTCACAAAATGTTTCTTTGGAAGATGCAGTTGATATTGACAAAGACGGTAACACCCTAAAATTAATGGACTTACTTTCTATTGATGATGATTTTGCAGATAACCTTGATAAAAAGTTAAATCTTCAAAAGATTAATAAGTACCTAACTGAAACTTTAACTAAAAGAGAATTACAAATTATCAATCTGAGATATGGACTTAATGGCAGTAAACCACTAACTCAAAGAGAAGTATCTTCAATTATGAATATTTCAAGGTCATATGTTTCTAGAATAGAAAAAAAGGCATTGGAAAAACTAAAGGCTAGGTATGACACAAATTAATACTTAAGGGCAGTAGTTTCTACTGCTCTTATTTTGTGTATATTACTACTTGAAATTTTTGCAACTTAGGTTATATAATATTTATGGCGAAAAAAGTAGGGAAGATGATATAAATGGCTATTGCCAAAAGAAAAACAAATTTAATGACACAAGGTAATATAGTTAAGCAAATATTATTCTTTTCAATACCACTTATTTTAGGTAATTTACTTCAACAACTTTACAGTACAGTTGATTCAATTATAGTAGGTAACTTTGTAGGTAGCAATGCCTTAGCAGCAGTAGGCTCTAGTACATCACTGATTTATTTGTTAATAGCCTTTAGCCAAGGTGCAGCAACAGGTGCCGGTGTTGTAGTATCTCAGTATTTAGGTGCTGAGGATAGAAAGAAAACCCATGATGCAGTTCATACAGCAGTAGCAATTTCAATAATTTTAGGTTTAGTTTTAACAGTAGGTGGTGTACTTCTTAGTAGGCAAATACTTATTTGGATGAATACCCCTAAAGAAGTTTTAGGTGACTCAGTTACATATTTAAGGATATATTCAGGTGGTTTATTATTTAATGTTGTATATAATATGGCATCGGGTATTCTTAATGCAGCAGGTAATTCTAAAAGGTCACTTTATTATTTAGGCTATGCCTCAGTTACAAATATCATCCTTGATATTGTGTTTATCAATATTTTAGGTATGGGTGTTGAGGGTGCAGCTATTGCAACAGATATTAGCCAAGTAGTTTCTTGTATATTAGCAATAGGTTATTTGGTAAAAGTAAATGAGCCTTATAAAATTAATTTAAAAGATATAAAACTTAATAAATCTACTGCCGGTAGAATAATCAAAATCGGTTTACCTACAGGTATTCAGAATATGACAATTTCACTTTCCAATGTATTAGTACAGTCAAGTGTAAATCAGTTTGGTGCATCAGCAATGGCCGGTTTTGGTGCATATATGAAGATAGATGGTTTCAATATTTTACCGGTATTAAGCTTCAGTATGGCTATTACAACATTTGTAGGTCAAAATTATGGTGCTAATAAAATTGACAGAGTAAAAAAGGGTATGTGGATTACACTAGCAATGGGTGCAGTTTATACTATCATAACAGGTATTTTACTTCTAACTTTCTCAACACCATTAATGCGACTTTTCACAAATGACCCTAATGTAATAGAATATGGCAAATTAGCAATGGATTACTTCTGTCCATTCTATATTTTAATCAGTTGCTTACAATGCTTAGCCGGTACAGTTAGAGGAACAGGCAAGAGTATCCCACCAATGGTTGTACTACTAACTTCAATGTGCCTATTTAGAATAGTATGGTTACAAGTGGTATTACCTTTCTTTAGTACAATAGACGGTATCTATGTTTTGTATCCGGTATCTTGGATGGTAGGTCTAGTATTAATGGTCATCTATGTGTGGAAAGGCAAATGGCTAGTCCCTCATACGGTAAGTTGATATTCCAGAGATGATTATATGACTCAAAAATCATTAAAGATACTATGAAGAAAACAGGTTTTTCAGCTCAAATGATTGAATCATCAGAGCAAAGGTCTACAAACAGTTTTTTGTTTAATTTGGCAATGGGTGTACTGTTGTTTACAATTTTCGGTATGTCACTTAATACATATATGGTAATAGGTTTCTATATTATTTTTGGTATCGGTTGCGGTATAGCTTTTGGTAATACTATGACTATCGGTAACTTGCGACTTCCTGTTCAGCAAAAGGCATATGGTAATACTTCTTTTAATACATTAATGCAGTTTGCAGGAGCAGTTGGTACAAGCGTATGTGCAGCTTTAGTTTCATCAGCACAAAGTATGGATAATTCTATGAATTTTGCTGAGAAAACTGCTAGTGGTTCTACTCATAGTTTTATTTTCTTATTAATACTTGCAGTTGCATGCCTTGCACTTCAAGTTATCGGATTTAAAACATATAAAGAGAATTAAATACATACATAATTATTAAAAAGAAACAGACACCAACTTTTTACAGTTGATGTCTGTTTTTATGTATCATCATTCTTCTGTTGATGATGTTTCTTCAATTTTCTTAACTTCTTTATCTTTATTTTTCTTATCGGATAAAGGAGTCATAGACTTTGCACAAATCATCATTGTTGATGCATTGTGAAGTAAAGCTGAAAGGGAAGGAGTAATAACACCCATAAAACCAAGTAAAAGTAGGGAAGAATTAAATCCTAAAATAAATCTGTAATTTTTATGAATTCTCTCCATCAATTCTTTACTTAAAATTCTAATTCTAGCCAGCTGATTTAGTGAAGAATCTTTAATAGTAATATCAGCAGTTTCTCTTGCAATGTCTGATGCATCATTCATTGCTACAGATACATTAGCAGCAGCCAAAGCCGGTGTATCATTAATACCGTCACCAACCATAATTACACAGTGACCTTTTTCTTTCAAGTCTTCTATGTACTTATGTTTGTCTTCAGGTAGTACCTGATACTTGTATTCTGTAATGCCGAGTTGTTCAGCAGTCGTTTTTGCTGCCTTATAACTGTCACCTGTAAGCATAACAATATTACTGATACCAAGGGACTTTAGTTCAGTAATAGCATCCCTAGCATCATCCCTTGGAGGGTCACTAATACAAATAACACCGACTAATTCATCACCAATAGCTAGGTAAAGTACAGAACAAGCACCGGACTTTTCATTGATAAGTTCTTCTTGTTCATCAGTAACAGTTATGTTTTCATCTTCAACAACAAAGTGTTTGCTACCGATAATAGCTTTCTTGCCATGTAGTGTAGTAGAAATACCATGTGCTACAACATAGTTAACTTCAGTATGTTCCTCTAAATGAGCAATACCTCTTTCATTAGCAGCATTTACAACTGCGTTTGCTACACTGTGAGGGAAATGTTCCTCAAGACAAGCAGCAATTTTTAATATTTCTTCTTCACTGTATTTACCGAAAGAAACTATCTTTTCAAGAGTAGGTTCAGCATTAGTTAGTGTACCTGTCTTGTCAAATACAATAGTATCAGCATTTGAGAATGCTTCAAGGTATTTACAACCTTTAATAGTAATATCGTGTACTGCAGCCTCTCTAATAGCAGAAATTACTGCAATAGGGGTTGATAGCTTAATAGCACAAGAATAGTCAACCATCAAAAGTGAAAGAGCCTTGTTTACATTTCTTGTGAAAATCAATGTTAAGAAGAATCCTAAGAAACTGAATGGTACAATTCTGTCAGCTAAGTTTTCTGCGTTACTCTGTACACTAGCCTTTAGATTTTCTGAATTATCAATTAGTTCAATAATCTTGCTAATCTTTGTGTTAGAAGATAGTTCTCTAACTTTTACAACAACAGAACCTTCTTCAATTACTGTACCTGCATAAACAGAAGTATCAGCAACTTTCATTACCGGTAGAGATTCACCTGTAATAGATGCCTCGTTAACAGTAGCTTCACCATCAGTAACAATACCGTCAATAGGAATAACATTACCTGTATGAATACGGATTTTATCCCCAACTTGTAGTTCTGTAATAGGTATCTCAACATCTTCACTGGAAGTTACCAGCCATACCTTATCAGTCTTAATAACTAGGCTGTCAGTTAATACAGCTTTTGTTCTTTCTCTGGTATATTTTTCCAGTAAGCTGGAAATTGATAGTAAGAACATAACTGTACTTGCAGTTTTAAAGTTCTTTCTGGCAAAACAAGCGACAATAGATGCACTGTCAAGTACATCAACATTTAGCTTACATTCACTAAGTGCTTTTAAGCCATTTTTAATGTACTTAACACTGTTGTAAATTGTAAGTGCTGTGGCAATAGGGTTAGGCACAAATGCTTTGAAAAATACTCTCTTTAAAGCAATTTTAAGTAAACTGTCTTTAAATTCTTTATCAATTTCTTTTATGCCATATTCTCTTTTTTCTGTCATTGGAGCAAGAGTGTTTATATTAAGGTTCTTAACTAATTCAACAACCTTATCTCTGAAACCGGTCTTGTACATAACAAGAATACCACCGTTAATGCTTGTAACATCAACTTCTTTTACAAAACTACTTGTAGAAATATAAAATCGAATACTCTCCTCATATTCTTTAGGTATAGCATAGTTGCCACATCTGAAACGAATACGACAAGGTTTATCATATACAATTTTGAATTTCATTAATATTCACTTCTTATTATTCAGCTACTGCTTCTTCTGTAATACCTGCTTCAGTTTTAGCATCATAACAAATGTCAGAAGCTTCATCCTTAATGTTCTGGAATGTAGCCTTTGCATCATTCTGTAGCTTCATACCTTTTGCAAGACCTGTAACTGCTAGGTTTCTTGTCTTTTCAGACTTAAGAACTTTCTTACCTACAACTATTGCTGCTGCACCTGCAACTGCACACCATAATTTTTCATTCTTTAGAATGTCTAACATTTTAAAAACTCCTTTTGTGATTATTTTTGCAGTTAGTAAGCTATAACTAACTGCTTGTTTTTATTTTATTACAACACCTAAAAATAGTCAAGATTTTACAATCATTTTTATAAATTTTATGTTACTATTTTGATTGTATTTATATGTAGATTATGTTATTATATTACCTGATTAAGTAATGATTTAGAACGAAAAGAGGAACAGTTATGATGATATTACAAGTGCTTTTATTGCTGGTTGGTTTCCTGTTACTTGTAAAGGGTGCTGATTGGTTTGTTGAGGGTGCTGCAAGTATTGCAAAGAAAATGGGAATACCTCAGTTAATAGTAGGGCTTACAATTGTAGCAATGGGTACAAGTATGCCTGAGGCAGCAGTTAGTATTACTGCTGCAATAAACGGTAATGCCGGAATTACAGTAGGTAATGTTGTAGGTAGTAACATTATGAATATTTTGATTATTCTAGGTATTACTTCAGTTATAACAAGTGTTGCTATCCAAAAGTCAACATTATATTATGAAATACCCTTTATGATAGGTATTACTGTTATAATGATGATATTCGGTTTTACTGATTCAAAGATTACTTTCTTTGAAAGTGTAATTCTGTGTATTTTATTTGTTGCTTTTCTTGGCTATCTTTTTTATATGGCTAAAAAGGGTTCACCTACCGAAGAAGAAACTGCAAAAGATTTTCCGGTTTGGAAATGCCTATTGCTTATGGTTATAGGTGGCATTATGGTAGTAAAGGGCAGTGACTTTGCAGTAGATGGTGCATCTTACATAGCAAAGTTCTTTGGTATGAGTGATAGATTTATCGGCTTAACTATTGTTGCATTTGGTACTTCACTACCTGAACTTGTAACTTCAATTACAGCAGCAAAGAAAGGTAATGTTGGTATAGCTATCGGTAATATAGTAGGCAGTAATATCTTTAATATATTATTTGTAATCGGTATTACAGGTCTTATCTGTGATGTGCCATTTGAAAGCAAGTTCTTAATTGATACTTGTGTAGCTATCGGTGCAGGTATAATTCTTTGGTTAGGTACAATTAAACATAAAGAATTGAGACGACCTTGTGGTATATTAATGTTACTTTGTTATGCCGGATATTTTGCATATTTATGTGTTAAGTAGCTTTTCAAAATTTAATCTGAAATAAAAAGGTATCTCACAAACTTTAGTAAGTGAGATACCTTTTTTTACATAACTATATTTATAAGAAAACAAAATATTAATCCTGTTATAGTCGGTAATAAAATAGAAATCAAAGTCCATAATTTACTTTTTGTTTCCTTATAAATAGTAAGGCAAGTTGTTGAACATGGAAAGTGCATTAATACAATAATTATCATACAAATTGCAGTTTTAATAGTCCAACCATTACTGATTAGTAGGTTACTTAATGCTCCTAGGTCACTACATTCAACAAGTGTACTACTGCCACAATAAGCCATTAACATAATGGGAATTACAATTTCATTAGCCGGAAAGCCCAGTAACAATGCAATAAGTATTTCACCGTCAAGTCCAAATACTTTTCCAATCGGATTAAGAAAATTTACAATATAACTTAATATAGTGTAGTCATTAATTTTAATATTACCACATAACCAAATTATAGCACCGGCAGGTAAAGCCACAACTAATGCCCTAAGCAACACGAAAACGGCTCTATTCTTAATTGACTCATAAATAGTAGCAAAGATTTTAGGTTTCTTGTATTTAGGCATTTCCATTACAAAATCTTTGTTTGCGTTTTTCAGTATAGTTTTGCTAAGTAAAAATGAAATACCCATAGAAACAATAATACTTAATATAATAAATCCCGTAAGTATTAATGCAGATACAAGTGACCGTAATTTACTGCTAAAGTAAGAAGTCATAAATATAGTGATAATGGAAATAAGTGTAGGAAACCTACCGTTACAAGGTACAAAGTTATTTGTAACAATAGCATTTAGCCTTTGCTCTCTGTTGTTAATTATCCTACAACCGGTAACACCACAAGCGTTGCAACCAAAACCCATACACATAGTTAATGCTTGTTTTCCACTGCAATTAGCTTTACAAAACACTCTGTCTAAATTAAATGCAACTCTAGGTAAATACCCAAAATTCTCAAGTAAAGAAAATATAGGGAAGAAGATAGCCATAGGTGGCAACATAACTGCAACTACCCATGTTACTGTCCTATACACACCATCACATATTAAAGAAATTATATAACTAGGCAAAGAAATATAGTTTAAAAATTCATATAGATATTCTCCACCTTTAGCAAATATATAACTCAAAAAATCACTGGGATAGTTAGCACCAATAATAGTAATGTACAGTACCATTGCAAGTAACAAAAACATTATAGGAATACCGGTAACTTTTGAAGTGAAAATTTTATCTAACTTTCTTTGCCTGTCATTGCACCTGTCATCAACAACTTCTTTAATAATATTTTCCTTATCAAGTTTTCTATGTTTTATAAGTGTAGGAAAATGATTGTTTATATTAATATTTATTATATTATTAAGTATATCAAGTGAACTTCTGTCAGTAGCCTCTGTAGTAACAATAGGAATTTTCAGTATTTCTTTTAGCTTATCTATGTTAATTTTAGTGCCGGACTTTGTTGCACTTTTATATTGATTGATACATATAATTACATTACTTGTTATGTTAGAAACTTCCTCAATAAGTGTAAGGCTTTTGTAGATGTTATTACCATCAACGACAACTATTACAAGTGCATCTTTGTGTTGTAACAAAAATTTTTTACTGCAAATTTCTTCAGCATTAGCAGCACATAAAGTGTATATACCGGGTAAATCAACAATACAAATATCCTTGTTGCATTTTAACTTGCCTTCTGCACATTCAACAGTTTTACCTGTCCAATTACCTGTGTGTTGATTGTCCCCTGTAAGCCTGTTGAATATAGAACTTTTACCCACATTAGGGTTACCGATTAATATTACTAAATTATTATCACACATTTCTCACCTTTATGTTTTCAGCAGTTTTATTTCTAATAGCAAAGATACCGTAATAAGTTTTGTAAGCAGAAATGTTTTTGCCCATACTTCTGTATAAAGGTACAATAGGTGCATTTTCAAATATTCCGTAATTCTCATATACCTTGTTATTATTTTTTATCTTGTGAACAATATAGTCTTTGTTTAATTCAGCTTTACATAAATCTATTACTTGTGACATACAATCACCTTAAAATTTTTAGTCACTATAAATTATGTAATGATTTTATTATTGTGAGTGTATATGGATAAATAGGTAATAAAAAATGGATGCTTTCTGAATATAACAGAAAACATCCATCGGTTATGTAATATATAATATGAAATTTTCTAAAAAGGGAAAATCACATATTTTCTTTTATAATATCTACAAAATATTTATGTACTGTTAAGTCATCACTTAGTTCAGGATGAAAAGCAGTTACAAGCTGATTGCCCTCTCTTGCACCAACAATTTTACCGTCAACTGTAGCAAGTACCTTAACATTATCACCAACACTTGAAATATAAGGTGCTCTGATAAATGTCATAGGAATTTCATCTTTATCGTCAAATGAACTTTTAGTATAGAAACTGCCTAACTGTCTGCCATAAGCATTTCTCATAGCAGTAATATCCATAGTAGCTAAGTGAGTCTTATCGTCATTATCAATACTTTTAGCAAGAAGTAGCAGTCCGGCACAAGTACCGAATACAGGCAAACCGTTTTCAATCTTTTCTTTTAATGTATCATAAATGTCAAGTTCATGAAGTAATTTACCTTGTACTGTGCTTTCACCACCGGGAATAATCAAACCGTCAAAGTGCTTATCTAGGTCAGACTTTTTTCTGATTTCAAAAGTTTCAACACCTAGTTTATCTAGCATTTGTATATGTTCAATTACTGCACCTTGCAAAGATAAAACAGCAACAACCATTATTACTTTCCTCTTTCAGCCATTAGAATTTCAATTTCCTGTTCGTTGATACCAACCATAGCTTCACCAAGGTCTTCTGAAAGTTCAGCAAGCATCTTAGCATCATTGTAGTTAGTAACAGCTTTAACAATAGCGTTAGCTCTTTTCTTAGGGTTGCCTGACTTAAAGATACCTGAACCTACGAATACACCTTCAGCACCTAACTGCATCATTAGAGCAGCATCAGCAGGAGTTGCAACACCACCGGCAGCAAAGTTAACAACAGGTAGCTTACCGTTTTCGTGTACATACTGAACAAGGTTGTAAGGAACTTGTAACTGCTTAGCAGCCTCATATAGTTCATCAGTGCTCATAGAAACAAGTCTTCTGATTTCAGACTGCATCATTCTCATATGCTTAACTGCCTGAACAACATCACCTGTACCGGGTTCACCTTTAGTTCTAATCATTGATGCACCTTCATTAATTCTTCTTAGTGCCTCACCAAGGTCCTTAGCACCACATACGAATGGTACTTTAAAGTTTGTCTTGTCAATGTGATAAACATCATCAGCAGGAGATAGAACTTCACTTTCATCAATGTAGTCAATTTCAATAGCCTCAAGAATCTGTGCTTCTGCAAAGTGACCGATTCTGCACTTAGCCATAACAGGGATAGAAACAGCTTCCTGAATACCCTTAATCATCTTAGGGTCGCTCATTCTAGAAACACCACCGGCAGCTCTAATATCGGCAGGAATTCTTTCAAGAGCCATAACTGCACAAGCACCGGCTTCTTCAGCAATCTTAGCCTGTTCAGGTGTAGTAACATCCATAATTACTCCACCCTTTAACATTTGTGCTAAATTCTTGTTTAATTCAAATCTTTCGTTACTCATAACAAATTTTCCTTTCATTTCAAAACTGTTGCCACAATTATATAAATTATTTGGTTATATTAAAACTACCAATTTGATATTAATTAATAATACCAGATTAATTTTATAGTTAATGGCATATGTCATAAATAGTTATTGACATATGCCATTAATAGTGATATTATATTTTTAGATAATTTTAGAGGTGATTGAATGGCGAGACCTATAAAATGCAGAAAGGTGTGTCATTATCCAAATACTTTAAATTTTGTACCTAAAGATAATGACTGTGTAGATAATGTAATAACCCTTACTGTTGATGAATATGAAACTATCCGATTAATTGACAAAGAGGGTGTTTCACAGGAAGAGTGTAGTAAATCAATGGAGGTTGCAAGAACAACCGTTCAAAAAATTTACGAAAATGCAAGAAAGAAAATTGCAATTGCCATAGTTGATGGGTTGCCACTTCATATTAGTGGTGGTGATTTTCTGCTATGTGACGGTTGTTGCAATAAAGATATTTGCAGTGATTGTTACAAACAGTACTATCATTCAAATTATAAAAAAACTAAAGGAGATAATATTACGAGAATTGCAGTTACTTATGAAGATGGAAATGTTTTTCAGCATTTCGGACATTCAAAGCAGTTTAAAATTTACGATGTTGAAGATAATAAAATTATTGCTTCGGAAATTGTCGATACCAACGGACAAGGTCATGGCGCATTAGCAGGTGTATTACACGCTCTTAATACTGATATTCTTATTTGTGGTGGTATCGGTGAAGGAGCAATTAACGCACTAAAAGCAGAAAATATCAAATTATTCGGTGGTGTATCCGGTGATTGTGATATGGTTGTTAACGGTTATCTATCCGGTATGTTAAATTACAACCCAAATGTAAAATGCTCTCATCATCATGACAAGAATCATAAATGTGGTAGTAACGGTTGTGGAAGTGAGCATCATTGTCATAATGATTAATGCTTGCTTTATGGATACAAATAAGTTAATTCAAAAAATACCTTTCTACTCTCAACTTTCTATATCTGAAAAGCAAATATTGTTAAGTGGCTTTACCATAAGAACCTATATTAAAAGTGAATATATACTTGATTTTGCTGATGCCTGTCTTGGTATGATATATGTAGTGAAAGGCTCAATTCGAGTGTATATCACTTCAGAAGAAGGTAGAGAAATTACTTTGTTCCATATAACGAAAGGCAACAGTTGTATTTTCTCTGCATCTTGTGCGATACCATATATTTCATTAAATGTACAGTTAGTTGCAGATGAAGATACTGAAATTTTAGTAATTCACTCAATGACCCTAAAAAATATTATGAACACTAACATATATGTAAAATGTTTTGTTTATGAGTTGTCATCCCAAAAACTTTCTAATGTTATTTTTGTTATGCAAGAAATGTTATTCTCTAAATTTGATAAGAGATTAGCAAGACTTTTAATATCAACCTTTGAAAAAACCGATAGTTATCAAATCAAAATGACTCAAGAAACTATGGCTCAAGAAGTAAATTCTGCAAGAGAAGTAGTTGCAAGAATGTTAAAAATCTTTTCGAATGAAGGATATATTGAAATGAACAGAGGCAAAGTTATATTAAAAGACATAACTGCTTTAAGAAATTTATCAAAATAATCTTTATTGTGACTTAGTCACAGAAAAAATATTTCCTCTTTGATATACTGAATTTGCAATTATGAAAGATATTCAAGGAGGTAAGTTTATGACATATTTTGAATACATAAATCAGCAGAATATTAATAAAGGTGTTGAAAAATTTATCAATACCGAAAATGCAATGCTTTTGGATGTTAGAACAGAAGAAGAGTTTCAGAAAGGACATATTGAACATAGCGTCAATATTCCTTTACATAATATTTCAAAAGTATCGACTATCGTTCATGATAAATATACAAGTATATTTGTATATTGTTTAAGTGGAGCCAGAAGTGAAGAGGCTGTTTCAATTCTAGAGTCAATGGGTTATGTAAATGTAATTAATATTGGTGGTATTTCAAGTTACAAAGGAAAGGTAGTGAAAGAATAATGAAGGTTATAATTGTAGGTGGAGTAGCAGGTGGTGCATCTGCTGCAACCAGATTACGAAGACTTAATGAAAAAGCTGAAATCGTTATTATTGAAAGAAGTGGTTATGTTTCCTATGCTAATTGTGGTCTGCCTTATTATATAGGTGGATTTATAGAAGATGAGGAAGAACTAACTTTACAAACTCCCGAGAGCTTTTCGAGTCGATTTAATATTGATGTTAGAGTTAAGCAAGAAGTAACTGACATAGATTCCGACAATAAGGTAGTTACAATAACTGATCTTAATAGTGGCAATATCTATGAAGAATCTTATGATAAACTTATTCTTTCTCCCGGAGCTAAACCTGTTAAGCCTAATTTAAAAGGTATAGAAGATGAAAGAATTTTCACTTTAAGAACAGTTGAGGAAACTTTTAAAATTAAGAACTTTGTTGATGCTCAAAAACCACAAAAGGCCGTTGTTATCGGTGGTGGATTTATCGGACTTGAAGTTGCTGAAAATTTATCTGATTTAGGGATAAATGTTACATTAATACATAGGTCTCAACATGTATTGAATATTCTTGATTATGATATGGCAATGTTAGTTCATTCAAAGCTAATGAGTAAAGGCATAAACCTTTTGCTAAATGCTAATGTATCGGCATTTGAAAGTGATAAAAAAAGTTTGAATGTTCTTTTAAAGGATGATGGTAAGATAAATGCTGATTTAGTGATAATGTCAGTAGGTGTGTTACCGGAATCTACACTGGCAGAAAAAGCAGGATTAAAACTAGGCATTAAAAACGCTATTATGGTAAATGATAAGATGGAAACATCCGTAAAAGATATTTATGCTGTTGGCGATGCAATTATGGTGAAACATAAAATTACAGGAACAGATGCAGTTATTTCTTTAGCAGGACCGGCAAATAAACAAGGAAGAATTGTAGCAGATAATATTTGCGGATTAGATAGTCATTATAAAGGCTCAATGGGTTCATCCGTATTGAAATTATTTGATATGACTATTGCCACAACGGGTATTACTGAAAAAGTTGCAAAAAATTCCAAAATTGATTATGACAAGGTTGTTTTGTCACCATCATCACATGCCGGATATTATCCAAATGCAAAAGTAATGACCATGAAAGTTATCTTTGAAAAAGCGACATTAAAAATCTTAGGAGCTCAAATAATAGGTACTGAAGGTGTAGATAAGAGAATTGATGTCATTGCTACTGCAATACAATCCGGTATTAATGCAGTAGATTTAAAAGACCTTGATTTAGCATATGCACCTCCATATTCATCTGCAAAAGACCCTGTAAATATGGCGGGCTTTATGATTGAAAATATAGTAACCAAAAAGGTAAAACAGTTTCATTATGATGAAATAGAAAGTTTGGTTGATAATAAAGAGGTAACATTGCTTGATGTAAGGACACCATTTGAATTTAAAATGGGGCATATTGATAATTTTATTAATATCCCTGTTGATGATTTAAGAAATAGAATTGCTGAAATTGATAAGTCAAAACCTGTATATGTTATGTGTCAAAGTGGATTAAGAAGTTATATAGCTTGTCGAATTCTTACTCTAAATGGTTATGATTGTTACAATTTTTCAGGTGGTTATGGTTTTTATAAAGCAATTACATCTAATAAACCAAAGGCAGAAAAATCTTATCCATGTGGTATGGATAAATAATGTTCTATTATATAAATATAAGGTAATATCAATTTTTATATGATATGAATTTGTATTTTTTAAATCAGCTAACACATTATTCTGTTAGCTGATTTTTTATATAGTAATGAATTATAATTAATTTATCAGCAATGCTTTTCTCTTAATTTTGTGATATACTATAAGAAATAATTAAATTTTTGAGGTTAAATAATGTTATATACATATTATTACAATTCACCACTTGGCAGAATTACAATGGCTAGTGACGGTGATTATCTCATTGGTTTATGGTTTGATGGACAAAAATACTATGCCGATTCAATAAAAGGAGAGCATATAGAAAAGTCACTTCCTATTTTTACAGAAGTGACACAGTGGCTTGATATTTATTTTAGTGGCAAAGAACCTGATTTTATACCACCGTTATTGATGAAAACAACACCATTCCGTAAAGCAGTATGGGAAGCTATGCTCACCATTCCATATGGCAAAACTATGACCTATGGTGAAATTGCAAATATAATAGCTAAAGAAAAAGGCACTAATAGAATGTCTGCTCAAGCAGTAGGTGGTGCAGTCAGTCATAATTCTATTTCAATTATTATTCCTTGTCATAGAGTTGTTGGCACAAATGGTAGCTTAACAGGTTATGCCGGTGGAATAGATAAAAAGATTCAACTACTAAAATTAGAAAAAACAGGTATGAAAAATCTTTTTATCCCAAAGAAAGGCACGGCACTATGATAATAAAATTACATAATAACAAACTTGATTTTAAAACTGATGTTCAAAATCATCATTGCTATAGTTTAAAGCTATAGCAAACTTATAATTATATATATTATACAAATCAAAGTGATTGTTATATAATTAATACCAAGCGATATAAATATCGGTAAAATATAAATTTTGATTTGGAGAATATTATGAAAACATCAGTTATTGGATACCCTAGAATCGGTACATTAAGAGAACTTAAGTTTGCTTCCGAAAAGTATTTCAGAAAAGAAATCACTTCAGTTGAACTTTTGGATACTGCAAAGTCTTTGCGTAAAATTCATTGGAATACACAGAAAAATTCCGGTATTGAATTTATTTCAAGCAATGATTTTTCTTTTTATGATATGACTTTAGATACAGCAGTATTATTTAATATCATCCCTAACAGATACAAGGAACTTAACCTTTCTAACCTTGATACTTACTTTGCTATGGCTCGTGGTTTTCAGGATAATTCAGGTGATGTTAAAGCACTTGCAATGAAAAAGTGGTTTAACACTAACTATCACTACATTGTTCCTGAAGTTGAGGATGATACAGAAATCAAGCTAGTTGGCAACAAACTATTTGATGAATACAATGAAGCAAAGTCTTTAGGTATCGAAACAAAACCGGTTGTTATCGGTCCATATACTTTACTAAAGCTATGTAGATTTACCGGCAACAAACCTTGTGATGACTTTGTAGATGCAGTTATCAATGCTTATAAGGACTTAGTTTCTAAGTGTGAAGAAAACGGTGTTAAGTGGTTACAGGTTGATGAACCGTCACTTGTCAAGGATATGACAAGTGATGACCTAGCATTATTTAACAAGATTTATGATGAAATCCTTTCAACTAAGCAGAATTGCAAAGTCCTTCTACAAACATACTTTGGTGATGTAAGAGATGTATATGCTGATTTAATTAACAAGCCATTTGATGGTATTGGTCTTGACTTTATTGAGGGTAAAGAAACATATAACCTAGTTAATAAGTTTGGTTTCCCAAGTGATAAGGTTTTATTTGCAGGTCTTGTAAATGGTAAAAATATCTGGAAGAACCATTATGAAAAGACACTTGAAACTCTTAATGATTTGAAGAATAAGGGTATTAACACAGTGCTTTCAACATCTTGTTCATTACTTCATGTTCCTTATACTCTAAAGCATGAAACAAAGCTAGATGCTAAGTACCTTTCTCATTTCTCATTTGCAGAAGAAAAGCTGGTTGAACTATCAGAGTTAAAATTATTAGCTGACTTAAGTGATTATGCAAATGAAGAAACATATAAGAATAATAAGAAGTTATTTACAGAACAGAGAGATTGCTTTAATCAAGCTGTACATGACAGACTATCCAGTGTTACAGATAAGGACTATACAAGACTACCTGCAAGAGCAGAAAGACAGAAACTTCAAAAGATTGAACTTAACCTACCGTTATTCCCAACAACAACTATCGGTTCATTCCCACAGACTAAGGAAGTAAAGGTTAACCGTTCAGCATTTAAGAAAGGTGAAATCTCTAAGGAAGAATATGTAGATTTCAACAAAAAGAAAATTGCAGAATGTGTTAAATTTCAGGAAGAAATCGGTCTTGATGTACTTGTTCATGGTGAGTATGAAAGAAACGATATGGTAGAGTACTTTGGTGAAGCACTTGGAGGTTTCCTATTTACAGAAAAAGCATGGGTACAGTCATATGGTACAAGATGTGTTAAGCCTCCAATTATCTGGGGTGATGTATATCGAGAAAAGCCAATTACAGTTGATTGGTCAGTATATGCTCAGTCATTAACAAATAAGATTATGAAAGGTATGCTTACAGGCCCTGTAACTATCCTAAATTGGTCATTCCCAAGAGAAGATATTTCTATTAAAGACTCTATATCACAGATTGCACTTGCTATTCGTGATGAAGTTCTTGATCTTGAAAAGAAAGGAATAAAAATTATCCAAATTGATGAGGCAGCTTTAAGAGAAAAGCTACCACTTCGTAAGTCTGATTGGCAGAAAGAATATCTGGATTTTGCAATTCCTGCATTTAGACTAACTCATAGTGGAGTTAAAGCAGATACTCAGATTCACACACATATGTGTTACAGTGAATTTACAGATATTATCCCTGCTATTGATGATATGGATGCTGATGTTATTACATTTGAGGCATCTCGTTCAGATTTACAGATTTTAACTTCACTAAAGGAACATAACTTTGAAACAGAAGTAGGTCCGGGTGTATATGATATTCATTCACCTAGAGTTCCATCAGTTGAAGAAATTGTTAATGCACTTAACTTAATGCTAACTAAGATTGATAAAGAAAAGCTATGGGTAAACCCAGACTGTGGTCTGAAAACAAGAGGTATCCCTGAAACAGAAAAGAGCCTAAAGAATATGGTTGAGGCTGCAAAGATTATTAGAAAAGAAGTAAAGTAATGAAAGTTTCTAAACTATATAAAGACAAAAAGAAAACTCTTTCTTTTGAAATTGTCCCACCTGAAAAGAACAGTGAATTAAGCAGTATTGATGAAACACTGGATATTTTGTGTGAACTTAATCCTGATTTTATCAGTGTAACCTTTGGTACAGGTGGTAGCGAAAACTGTAATAGTACCATAGAAGTTGCAAGAAAAATCAAAGAAAAGTATAACATTGAACCTGTTGTTCATTTAACTTGCTTAAATTGCAGTAAAGCTGAAATTGACTTAATTGCAAAACAACTTCAACAGTCAGGTGTACAGAATATTCTTGCTTTAAGAGGAGATAAAATTCCTAATATTCAAGCTAAGAATGACTTTAAATATGCATCGGATTTAATTAAATATATGAAGTCAAAATATGATTTTTGCTTTTTAGGTGCTTGTTATCCTGAATGCCACCCAGAGTCAGAGAACTCAGTAGCTGATATTAAGCATCTTAAAGAAAAGGTCAATTCGGGTGCAGAAGTATTACTTTCACAGTTATTTTTTGATAACAATTATTTCTATGATTTTCAGGAAAAGTGCAAAGTAGCTGATATTGATGTACCGATTATAGCCGGTATTATGCCTGCTATCAGTAAATCTCAACTTGAGAAAATGGTATCTTTATGTGGAGTTGCAATCCCACCACAACTTGAAAGAATAATTAATAAATTTGGCAGTAACAAAGATGCCCTTTTTGATGCAGGTATGTCCTATGGTATAAGCCAAATCATTGATTTACTTACAAGTGATGTAGATGGTGTTCATATCTATACAATGAATAATCCAATGGTAGCAAAACGAATTTCTTCAGAAATTCATAATTTTATTAAGTAATTACTACCTACTAAATTTGTTTTACCCAATATTCTATATACCCTAAAAGTCGGTTAACATAAATTTTATGTTAGCCGACTTTCTTTTAATTTTAAATTTAATAGTATTGTAGTTTACACTCAAATATACTATAATTTGAGTATATTCTAATAGCAAGGTGAAAGGATGAATAACTAAGTTCAGTTACAAAAAATACCATTCCCATTGAACAAACTAATAGAAAAAGAGGGAATACTAAACTACATTAATGATTACTATGTAGCAGTTGATGATTTTTATATTGCTGAGAATTTAACATACCAACCATGGCTTGCAGTAATGGGTACAATTCTCAATGATTTAACTGAAAAAAAGTTAAAGGATTTGTTATTGCCATATATTGGAAATGAAAAGTATATTGCAATCTATACAAATAACAAAGTTATCTCAAAGCTACTTGCTGAATTTTCAATCTTTACTTATTATGAAGATATTATAAACGGACAAGTAAACCCAAAGTCAAATTCTGATTATTCAGGAATACGATTAGCAACAGAAAATGATTTGCCTTATATTGAAAAAACTTATACAAGGTCAGGTTATAATCAGCTGTTAAATAGAATTAACCAAAAACAAGTGATAGCATAATACTATCACTTGTCTATCTAATCTATTTCATTTTAGTGGATTTACCCCAACTATTGACATAGAGCCATTTTATTGGATTTACCCCAACTATTGACACAGAGCCTTTTAAAATTGATTTCCTTGTTATTCCTCAATAATAGGAATTATCATATTTTCAAAGGCATTTCTCATTTTTGGGTGACGAATAAGAAAATGTATTGATGGAGTTTTGTTTTTTGAAACCAATACATACTTACCTTGATGTATATAAATTTGAATATTTCTAAAAGGGAATTTATGATTTTCTATTGCCCTGTAATTAGCATTATTCTTTTCAAATTCCCTAATCAGTTGTAAATGTTCTTTATAATCTTCCCATGAGTAATAAATATCTTTTTCAAAGAACATACCTGAAAGTGGTAATACAATAGGGAATTTCTCAAATTCTTCCTTTGATAGTATTGGTATTTCTTCTGTAATACTGCTGTGTTGCAAAATAGCATTTATCATTTCTTTTTGTAAAGAAACATAATCCATAATTTTATTTTGCATTTCTTTGTCAACATTATTATTGTTCAAGATACTTGACAACAATTTATCCGAAATTGTATGTAACGATAATGAAGACAAAATACAGTGGCGATTTCCTTTTACTTTAGAGTCTGAATATAAGAACTTTTCATATTCTTTATGTGAGTCCTTGCTGTACACTTTCATTAATGGAGTAGCTTTTGAAAGTAAACATTTTGCATATTCCTTGTAGTGAGCAACCTCATTTTTATTTTTTGTAAGGTAATACTTACCCTTATTATGGTAACCGGTAATTGCCTCACCAACTAAAGCAACAGTACCTGATACCTTGATTAAATGAGAAAAAGCACCGTCTGTTTGTCCTTTTAAGTAGTATGAAGATATTTGTCCTGTCATATACATAGGTATCCAACTTTCTAAACCAAGCATCATATCTTCAAATGAACGGTCTATATTATGAATTTGATTAAAGTGAAGTCCTTTCTTTAGCATCAATGCCATACCAAACATCCATTTTTTTGGGAACTCAGGGTCTTTGGCCATTTCATTCATTGGCATATCACTGTACATAGTTACAGGCTCTTTAGATTTAGATAATACAGTAGCTTTTAGAAATTCAAGTTCACTTTCCATCATTTCTTTTAATCCATAGTAACTTTTTGAAGTAGGTAGCTGAAATGGTACAGTAGGCACTTTTAATTTGTCAAAATTAATTGCTCTTATGTATTCATCTAAATTAAATTCATCTATTTTTTCAAGAAAACCGGATATATCATCTTTCTTTACTTTTACTGAATCGTTATCAGAAAGCCACTTTGCAAGTAATAAAGTATAATTATTAGGATTGTTTAACTTTGAACTGTCACAATTAATTAGTTTGGAAACTTGAATTTTATCTGAGTTACTATTATATCTACGAACAATAAAACCTACTACATTATTTATGAATTCTTGTGGATTAGATGGTTGTCTTTGTCCATTCTTAATTCTTGAAATATATGATGGATCAAAATTCATAAACTTTGATAATTCAGATATATTTACCGATAAAGTGTTAAGTAAAATATTGAAATTAGATTGCAAGTTTTTTGTATCAATAACAGTATTTTTAACCAAAGGTAAAAATTCACTTGTTACCGACTCAATAGTAAGAGATTGAATATCCTTATTCTTACTGATTTCAACTATGCCTTTAACTAAATTTGTGAAATTTTCAGAATTAGATTCCGGTACTCTGTCACCTGATTTATATCTGCTAATTGTTGCAGTAGAAAGGCCTGAAGTATCAGATAAATCTTTAGCTGTACAATCAAGCAATTCCAAATATTCAATAAGTTTGTCCTTAAATTCCATATTGCTACCTCCTTTATTTTTATATATTTATTATACAATTATAATGCTTATATGCAATACTTTAATTTCCATTTTGTCAATGCCTATTTGGAAATAATTCTATTACTTATAAATATATTTGTTATAATCTAATTAAAGATAACATATTTATTGATTATTTATTTAAGAAGTTACTTTCAATTTGTTTATCCTATGAATATTTTTGATATTCTAATGATAAAAAATTGAAAAAATCAATATTATTTTTAAAGAAAGGCAGGAATTTATTATGAAAAAAACTTTTAAGACAAAATGGTTAGCTATGTTTTTATCTTTGCTAATGGTTACATCATTAGTGCCTATGTCCGTTTATGCAGAAGATAATGATGATTATTCTGTTAGGAACATTGACATTACAAATGTAACCTTTGATTACAAAGCAGGAATGTCACCGGTTGCAACTGCTAAGATAGCTAACGGTGATGCTCACTATGAAATTGAGTATGAGCGCTGGAGTGAAATGGAAAAACGAGATAATGATTCAACCGTTTCAGTTGCGTATTGGTTATCAGATCCTACTCAAATGTCATATTACGATGAAGATGAGAAGTTTTATAACTTTAAAGAGAATACAAAATACACCTATTCTATGAGTTTAAAAGCGAAAGATGGTTATACTTTCCCTTCAGAAAATGAAATTTCTATGACCGTAAATGGCGAAAAAATACCTTCATGGAGCTTTTATGTTTTTGATAAAGGCAATAGCCTTACCGTAGATTTTATTAAAGATATAGAGTTTACCCAAATTAATAAAGTAGAAATCAGTGGTGCAACTTTTTCATATTATGATGGTGATACACCAAAAGCAACTGCTTTTAAAACCGATGAAAATCTTGAAGATTACGATATTGAATATGAATATTGGGAAGAGATGGAAAGAAAAGATGATGGTTCAGTTGTACCGGTAGCCTATTGGTATTCTGATGAAGAAAAAAACAATGCTTTGCCTAATGATAAAAAGATAACTAAATTTGAAGAAGGCAAAACATATATGTACAGTATAGCTTTGAAAGCTAAGAATTGTCATACATTTTCAACTGTTTCCGATTTAACTTTTAAGTTTGGTGATACTGTTGTAAAACCTGATAACATTACTATTGGTAAAGACAACACAACTTTATTTGCATTTGCTTTAAAAACAATTAAACCTGTTAAGATAAAGTATATTGATAAGATTGAAGTCAATAATGCAAAACTAAGTTTTAATGTTGGGGATAAACCTGTATTTTCAGGTAAAGTTCCTAGTGATGCACCTTATTATATTGATAATGAAGGTTGGTTCACATATAAGGGTGGTATTACTTCTTCTGAATATTGGAACGGTAGATATGGTGATTTTGAAGGTAGTTGGGGTAAGTTAATAACTTCTTTTGAAGCTAACACTAAGTACAGTTATAATGTCTATGTAAAATTAACTGATGAAGGCTATAATTCAGGTTATCGCTTTAATGAAAATACAAACATTGTTGTTAATGGTGTTACCTATAAATTTAATAATGAAACAACAAGTCTAGGTTTAAATGGCGAAACCATATGGTATTATAGCCTACTTGATATGACACCTAATAATGATAATCCTTGTATCAATGGTCATACAAAAGTAAGAACAGTAACAAAAGCTACAATCAATAAGAACGGCAAAATAGTAACTACTTGTTCAGTATGCAAAAAGACACTTTCAACAAAGATTATTCCTAAAATATCAAGTGTTAAACTTTCAAACAGTACCTTTACTTATAACGGTAAAACTATCAAACCGTTAGTTATAGTTAAAGATTCTAAGGGTAAGAAAATCAACAATTCTAATTATACTGTTGCATACAGTAAAGGTCTTAAAAATGTTGGTAATTACAAGGTTACAATAAAGTTTAAAGGTAATTATAGTGGAACAGTTAACAAAACTTTTACTATTATTCCTAAATCAACAACCTTAACTAATTTATCTTCAAGTAAAAAGAAAGTAAAAGTTAAGTGGAAAAAGCAAGTTTCTCAAACTAACGGTTATCAGTTGCAATATAGTTTGAACTCTAATTTTAAGAGTGCAAAATTATTAAATGTAACTAGTAATAAAGCAACTTCAAAATTAATTTCTAATTTGAAATCTAAGAAGAAGTATTATGTTCGTATTAGAACTTACAAGAATGTTAAAGTTAAAGGTAAGTCAACAAAAATTTATTCTACTTGGAGCAAATCCTTAAATGTGAAAGTTAAATAATTTACTTAAGTCACCTATCATGTTGGTAGGTGACTTATTTATATAGATAAATTTGACAATGAAATATATTTATTATATACTATCCTCATAAACTATTTGGAGGGTGTTATGAAAAAAACATTATCAATTTTATTATCAATTATAACTTTGCTAAGTGTGTTCATTTTGCCAGCCAGTGTAAGTGCTGATGAAAATTATGATGAAGTTGACACTAAGAACGCTATTGCAGTAACTATTAATGATACACAATACAAAGAGAGCGATTTAACTTTTACTAAAGAAGAGCCTATGAGGACTTATAAGATTACTGCTGAAGAAGCCGGTGTTTACAGATTTTATGCTAATTCATCAGAAATTGTGGGTATGAAAGCATATTTATTTAAGCCTAATAATCTAAATCCTACTGAATATATAAAGTCTAGTTCACTTAATAAAGAAACCAGAAACGGTGGATTTGATATTACATATTATCTGGCAAAAAATGAAACTATTTATCTTAAAGTAGCACTTAGAGATGTTTATTATTATGCCGGAAGAAAATTTGATTTTGTCATAGATAAGAAAAAAGACTTAATAGCTAAGAACAGTTGTATTTATGAGAGTAGATTTGATAGATATTTTGTTGTTGATAATTATATAAATAAATATCAAAGTCTTACTATTAACAACAAAATTAATAATTTACCGGTTGCAGGTGTAGATGAAGATGCCTTTAGAAATTGTAGATTTATTACATCAGTAAATATTCCATCAGAATGTAAAACATTGCATACATACTGCTTTGATGGTTGTTATAACTTGAAATCTGTTAAACTTGCAGAAGGTGTAGAAGAATTAAAATATTATGCATTTCAAGGTACACAGATTGAAACTATTTATCTACCAAAGTCTATTGAATCACCGAATGCCTTAGAAGCTATGCTTAACTTAAAGACTATTACAGTTGCTAAGGATAATCCTTATTATACAGCAGTTAATGGTGTGCTATTTACTAAAGATAAAAAGAAACTTGTTCGTTATCCTGCTCGTGGGTCAAGAACTTATACTATTCCTAACGGTGTAGAAACTGTTTGTGACTCAGCTTTCGAAGATAGTTATGTTGAAAAGGTTTATTTTCCAAATACAGTGAAAAAAATGATTGGTGATGTTTTTCATTATTGCGAGAGATTAAAATATGTTAAACTAAATGAGGGTATTACCTCTATTGGTTCATGTGCTTTCCAGGGTTGTGAAAGTTTAAGTTATATTGATATTCCATCAACTGTAAAAGATATTGGACTTTGTGCAATTAATGATGCAGGTATCAGAAGTATTGAAATTCCTGAAAATGTATTTAAAATCGACGGTTATAGTATATATAACTGTAAATATTTAGATGCTATTGTGTTTAAAGGTAAAAGAACAGAAATTTCTACTGATGCTTTCAGAAAGATGGATGTAAAAACTGTTTATGGACCTAAAGGTTCTACTGCTGAAAAATATGCTGAAGAAAAGGACATTAACTTTGTTTCTACAACACTCGAAGATGGGGAAAAGTGTACCAAGCATCATTATATAGAGACTGAATGTACAAAAATTCCTGACTGTTTGAACTATGGTATATTTAAAACTAAATGTGCTATTTGTGGCAAAGCAGGTCTTAATATAAAAGAACCATCATTAAATCATAATTTTGCAGATGAGGTTTGTAAATTTTGTGGTGTATCAACTACTAAATATGTGAATGTTGATTTTAATAAAACATACAGTGAAGTTGTTCCTATACCTGTTTCATCATTAGTAATTGAAAGAAATATAATTTTCAATGTTTCAAAAGACGGTAAGTATTTCTTTAATATCAGTAATTTAAGTGATAAAGTTTTGATAGACGCAACTATTATGAAGAATGATATTAGAAATATCCATTATGTAACAGAATGTGCCAATAAGGGCTTCAAGAAATCATATATGTTGAGTAAAGGTGACCAATTAAAAATTAGAATTAGAGGATTGAATAGTACAGGTGAATATTATAATCAAAGCACATATAAATACTATGAACCAATTAAGTTTAATTTCAAAGTTACTTGTGACCACATTTATAAGAACACTGTTGTAAAACCTACGTATGTTTCAGGTGGCTATTCACTACATAAATGTTCTGCTTGTAGATATAGTTATAAAGATAAGAAAACTGCTAAACTAAAGTTACAAAAACCAAACGGCTTAACTGTAAAAGGTGGTAAAAAGTCATTAACTGTTAGTTATAAGAAGGTTGCTAAAGCTACAGGCTACCAAGTTCAATATAGTTTAAAGAGTAACTTTAAATCAGCAAAAACAGTTAAGATTAATAAGAATACCACAACAAAAACAACGATTAAGAAACTTACAAGTAATAAAAAGTATTATGTTAGGGTTCGTTCATATGTAGTACAGAATAAGAAAACTGCTTATTCTTCATGGACTAAATCTAAAAATGCAAAAACAAAATAATGAACAACCGATAAAACAAAAAACTCCCAACAATCCTTTGATTGTCGGGAGTTCTCTTTTATTGAAATAGTTTAGCTCAATAAAAGGAGCAGAAAATTATAAGCATCAAACAGTCAGTTTTACTTAATAATTTACGATTATTTTTTTATTAGCCAAGTGTAACCTGCTCAGCGATTGGAGCGTTAGGGTTAGTTTCAGGATTATCAGTATAGAATGTAAGGTAAGCGCCACCCATAACGGCAGAGTCATCAATTACAATCCACATCTCATTATCTACAAAACCTTTATAATCGATAGTTTGGTTAGTTGCATTATCAGAAATGATCAGATTGTATGTACCCACACTCCTGTAAGTAAAGTTGTAATCAAACCATCCGTTTTCACCTTTAGTCATAGGATCACCCGGCCATACTTCTTGGTAGGAGCCGGAATCTGCTCCTTTAAGGTTTGAACCCCATATCCAAACATAAGGTGTCCATGTAAATGAACCATTGTGCTTAGCATGAAGTGTAATATCAAGGCTTGAAGGTAAATAGTAATAGTTAACTTCTGCTTTACCAAAAGGAATATAGCCTGAAACTCTTGGCATTCTGCTAGTATCTACTTTATAGCCAACAATCTTTAATGATTTTGAATCATATGTGCTACCGACTCTGCCTGTATATACTACTGAGTCAGTAAGTTTCTTCTGAACACCATTATCGTCAGTATAATAATGATTTACTGTTACCTCACCTGATGAAACAGGTATCTTAACAAGTGACTTTGCTAACATAGTTGTATCCTTAATGTCAAACTTATAATCGTAATTAAGGTCAAGAACTTTCTCATCAACGGTCGGTGTTTTTAGCTTTACAATATACTTTTGAAGAAGTGCTAAATCTTTTACATTTACTTTGCCGTCACCATTGAAGTCTGCATTCCGTATTGATTTAGGAGTATAGTCTGTATAGTAGTATGTAACTTCTTTAAAAGATGAATCAAACTTTCCTTCTGCATCGCCTTTTATTCGGCTTACTACATAAGTATCAGGCACTAATACACTTGGAATTGTTGCATAACTTGAACCAACAGGTCCTTGAAGAACTACAGAATCCTCAAGCTTTTCACCTGTTCCTTCATAAACATAGTTAACCTTAACTTTACCGTTTGAAGAATGAATACCTGTTGATTCATAACTTTCTTTGTCAACAGCAACAATAGCTGAGAAAGCCGGAACTGTGAAAGTTGAACCTGTTACTTCACCAAGTGAATCAAGACCTGCTGATTCTCCGTTAGCAATAATAACCCAATCTGTTACAGATGTGTCAGCAAGAGTTACATCAGCCGGAGCATTTGCATTGTTATAAATAACAGCCATCTTATTCCATTCACCCTCAACATCATTTGTTACTGTAAATGAAATCTGATTTGTCTTTGCACTAATCCTATTTGTGAAAACAAAATTATTTGCGTAAGAGGTATCCATAGCAGTAAGAGGGGAGAATGCAGACTTAATTTGCATCATACCATTATAGTAAGATACTAAATCAGCATTATCAACAATATTTTGCCATTTAATCATATTAGTCTGAGCGTCTGATTTGTAACTGTTTGTGTCCCCACCTTTTGATCGAGCCATTTCTTCACCTGCAAGGGTGAATGATATACCCTGTGATGTGTAGATAATTGCACCTGCAAGTTTATTCATTCTTATAGCATCAGGATTTCTAACACCATAACTTGCAAGACCTGTTGAACCAAGAATCTGGTCATAAAGGGTTGCATTATCGTGACTAGAATCATAAGTTATACATTGTGAAGGGCCTTGAGCTTTCCACTTGTTTGTACCTGAACTGTTAGCACGAACACCATAGCTTATATCCTTTGCAGATGTCTTTGCACCTTGAATAAAACCTGTTTCCTTGATGTCTTTTGCATAACCTTTTATACCGTTACTGATGGCATCATTGAAGATACCAATTCTGTCACTGATTCTATTTGAATTAGCTTGAGTTGCAGGATAAAATCTTGTGCCTGTGCATGTATTTGTAGGGTGATATGAGTCACCTTTTGCCCAGCCTTCACCCCACATAGTGATTCTTGGATCAATTTTATCGAGAGCTTCTCTTGCCATATTCATTGTTTCTACATCCATTAAACCCATAAGGTTAAAGTTGAAACCGTCAATATGGTATTCATTTACCCAATACTTTAGGGAATCAATTATGTACTGTCTGTACATAGCACGCTCTGTTGCACATTCGTTACCATAACCTGAACCCTTAGAGAATGCACCTGTTGTTGTTTTTCTGTAATAATAGTCAGGAACTGTTTTTTGAAAACAAGAATCTGTTGAATAAGTGTGATTGTAAACAACATCCATTACAACTGATATTCCTGCATCATGAAGAGCTTTTATCATCTCTTTACATTCTTTAATTCTTACTTTACCGTCATATGGGTTTGAAGAATATGATCCTTCGGGAACATTGTAATTTTGTGGATCATAGCCCAAGTTATATTGAGTATTATCTCTGGTTTCATTTACAGATTGGAAGTCATTGAATGGGTTAAGTTGAACTGTTGTTACCCCAAGATTTTTAAGGTAATCAATACATGTTGAAACCTTACCGTCACCGTTAAGAGTAGTACCTTTTTCTGTGAAAGCAAGGTACTTACCTCTATTAGCATCACTTATACCTGAGGATTTGTCATAAGAGAAGTCTTTGATATGAAGTTCCCACACTGAAGACTGTGTTGATTTATCAAGAAGAATATGACTATCCTTTGACCAACCATCAGGATTAGTATCATTAAGGTCAACAATCATTGAACGATTGCCGTTTACGCCAACTGCTTTTGAATAAGCATCCTGTGTTTCATAAGTTTTTGTTACATCAGAACCCATGTGTGTTGTATCAGTGGTTGTGATTGTGTATGTGTAGTAATAATTTTTCCATTCACCTATAAGTGTAATTGTCCACACACCATTCCACTCACCATCAACCAGCATTTTTTCAAGTGTATATGTTGCAACTTTAGATGCACCTTGTTCATCATCAGAACCGGTTGTATAAAGATTAACTTTTACAAAGGTTGCTGTGGGTGACCATACTTTGAAAGTTGTGGCATCTTTTGTGTATGTTATACCTAGATCATCAACGGTGTATGCATACTCTGCATCAATGTTCTCGGCAGCTTTTGCGTAAGAATTGTCTCTTGCATAGTCAGATGAAACAGGCGAGATTTCACCTTTTTTTGCTGCAAAGCTTGATACAACTGCTGTTGACACTAGCATACACATCGTAAGTATCACTGAAACAATCTTTTTTGTAGTTTTCATAGAAATATCCTCCTTTATAATTTATTTCACGAACCATTTTACATCTTTAATATATCATATATTTGAACAGAATACAAGTAAAAGTTAGATGGATATACAAAATATTTTAAATATTATATATAAAAATAGAAATCAAAGTACAAAAATCTTATTAAAATTTTATAAATAAATAGTTTTCAGACAGTAGAAACGGTCAGAACTATCATTTTGAAAAAGTCACATATACTTTCTCAAATGATACTATGACTAAGATTTCAGATTAATATTTTATTCATTAAAACTTTATATACAAAAGTAAAACAGGTGATAATAAAATTTATCACCTGTTAATTATGTAGTATTTGTTTTGATTGAAACTTACACATCACACAACACAAAAGTCAAATGAGGTTGTGAACTTATTGTTATTACAATCTAAATCCAAGTGACCGTCATATTTCTTCAAAGTTTCTTCAACAGAAGAAAGTCCCAAACCATGATTACTCTTATCATCTTTAGAAGTGACAATTTTATTGTCCTTAATAGCTACCTCGGTTTTAGTAGGATTGGTAACTGTAATAAACAGATAATCCTTTTTCTTATAAACATCAATGTTTATTTCCTTGGCAATATTATCATCAACTTTTTCTACTGCCTCAATAGCATTGTCAAGAATGTTACCGAAGATAATGCATAAGTCAGTATTACTGATTTTAGTTTGAGGAATAAGTCCTGCAAATTTAATTGTAATACCCTTGTCCTTAACTTTCATAGCTTTGTCAGACAGAATAGCATTTATAATTGAATTACCTGTTTGATAAAGTGTGTAGTCAATATCAAGCAGTTCATCACAATCAGCTACATATTTTTTAGCACCGTCAGTATCTTTGTTGTTAAGTAATGACATTAAGCCTATTTTCATATTTTTATAGTTATGACGGAACTTTCTTAGTTCATTGTCGGTTTTTTCTACTTGTTCATAGTGCTTAACCTGTTCAGTTAATCTAACATCCATAATGTTGCTTAGGTTTTCATAATATGACTTTTTCCTAACATTTTTAATTAGCATAAAAATTAAAAGCCCTGAACCAAAGATTATTAGGTATAGGAAGAATGAATATGCTAGGATTAATTCTTGACGTTGACCTGAAAGATATTCATTAATGAAAGTATAAAAACAAAATAATGCCCATAGAAAAACTAATAAAATTACCTTAACTTTTGTTGATAATAATTTCATTATTCCAACAATATCAATCTTTTTAGTCATTTTTATAACTAATAATATGGAGACTATCATAGTTAAACAATAAGCCTCTTCTTCTATAGGAATTTGAAAGAAATTCATTATGAAATAAATAAAACCAAATATAAAATAAGACAAAACAATTGTCAACAATGATGTGTATAAGACTACTGTTTTTTTGAAATCTTTTGCTAAAAGGACAGGCAGTAATAAGTATAATATCCCTGTTCCAAAAAAATATTTTTCATCAAACTTGCCTACAAGCAAATAAAAACATATTGCGAAAGTAGCTATCGGTACAATAATAAATCTCTTAGTAAATTTAACATTCATTACATAATGTAATACAAACCATATAATCGTGGAAATGCAAGTGAATTCCACAAAACAATCTAATTCCATAAATTACTCCTTTAAATAATTGTAGTAAGCCTCTTTAAAATCGGCTGTATATTTTCTGCTGACAGGTATCTCATAGTCATAACCGGTAACGTTTAGGGAAGAAAAGTCCCTTCTTGTAATATACCTAAAGCTCACAATAAATGACTTATGTACCCTAAAAAAGTCGGTATGAGGTAACGACTCAAAGATAGAGGATAAAGGTGTTTTAGTTTCAATAATATTATTGTTAGATAGGTGAATAGATGTAATTCTATTTTGTGACTCAATAAAAACTATTTCATCAGTATCAATGGTTATATAACTTCCGTCAGATTTTACAGAAATACTTTTGCCTGTATTCATACGCTTTCTATAGTCATCAAGTGCATTGTAAAGTCCATCCCAAAGAGTGCTTTTTAATACAAATCTATATGTATCTACCGAATAAGCGTCAATAGATATTTCACCGTAATTAGTAAGAAAGATAATACAAGCAAATTCATTATTCCCATTACGCAACTGTCTTGCAGTTTCCAGACCATCAATTTTATCCATTTGGTAGTCAAGGATAATAATATCATATTTTATATTAGAATCAATCAAATTACTGCCAACGGTATATTCATCTACTACTGGCTCTAAATTGTGCTTATTTGAATATTCATAAATTTTACTTTTTAATTGGGACAAAAATAATGTCTCATCATCACATATTGCTATTCTCATACTTTACCTCATATTTATCTTTTGGCTATATTATACCATCTTTTCCCTAACAAATAAAGAGGTCAATTGTGCATTTGCGTCAATTTTTTATACCTGTTGTACCAAAAGTCAAGAAATTACTATTAAAAGGATTATACTGTAGATGTCATCAAAACAAACCATTTAATAATTTTTGTTTTATACTGTGAAGTATCATTTATATTTTACAGTGTAATATAAAACTTATAGGGAAGGAGGTTACATATATGTCAATGTTTAAAAGCAAGGTTGCTAAGGTAGCAGTTATATTTATGGCAGTAGTTATGACTATTGTACCATTAAATGCTTTTGCTGAAAGTCAAATAAAAAGACCTACATATCAGAACAAAACTGTTTATTGTTCTTTGGATTGTACTTTTTATATTGGCAAAGATGATGTAGCCACTGCTACAACTGAGTGGGCTGGCAAAAAAGGATATACTGTAAAAACAGTCTTATGGCAGTGCCAAGATAGTGATGAGAATTACAAAAAACTTGGTTCTGCTATTAGTCCTAAAACTGCAGTAGTTGCTAATGGAATAAAAGGTGTATGGAAATTCATGTCAAAACATTATGGTCGTGTAGGTAACAATGACGATAAGAATACAAGGTTGGCTGTTATTAAAGATTGGTAACTGAAAATAATTATTGGGTATGCAAAAATTAGTGTAACACAGTTATATGAACTTTGCATACTCTCCTTTAAAGGAGATGTTAAGTTTATGAAATTAATTATGTCAAGAATAAAGAATTCTCCCTTGCTTTCATGCCTTTTGGTTTTCGGGTTAGTAACATCTATCCTTTTAATATCAATAGGCACTAGCTTTGTATCAAGTTTATTTTATGGAGAAAAAACAATAGATAAAAATGCCCCACCTAACGGTGAAGTTTACGCACTTGATGGAAATTTGAAAAAAGATTGTAACAATGAAATATTTAATCAATTGTTTTCCGGAATTGATAATGATACCGGACTATATTTAAATAACTTGTTACTTCATGTTGATGGTTCTGAGGTTAATAGTTACTATAGTGCCAGTGCTGAATATTTTAAAAATAATGATTTATGGCATTACCCTTTAGTATCAGGAAAATATTTTACTGCTAATGATGTTAAGAATGGGAACAAAGTGGTTTTGATTGGTTCGTCATTAGGTGAATATTCCTATAAGAAAAATAATGAAAAATATATAAAAATTGAAGAAGAAGAATATAGAGTTGTCGGTATAATCGGCTTTGCAAATCAAGAATCAAGATGGGATGGCAGAATTATAATGCCATGTACGTCCCTTCCAAAAAATTATTTTGAAGAATTTAACGATAATAAGTATTTTGGAATTTCTTTTATAATGTATAGCAATTTAGGTGACTATTCAAAGTCAGAAGAATTTATGAAAAGTCAAGGTAAAAATATTCTTAAGGACTATTCATTTGAAGATTTGGGACAAATTCAAAGTAATAGTGATCAAGTTCTTAGTCTGGCAGCTGAAAATCCTGATAAGATTTTACTTATTGCTGCTATTGGCTACTTAGTTACACTTGTTTTCGCAATTAATATCACTATCTTTTGGATTGAAAAGAGAAAGTATGAAATTAGTGTACGAAAGGCATTTGGATTTACAAATGGCTCAATTATGAAAATGATTTTTGTAGAAATGATTGGTTTTGCAATTATTTCTTTTATAATAGCAATTATTATGCAGTTTATTTTAAGTGTTGTAGTTGGTAGTATTGCTAATTATACTCTACAACTATATTTACCTAATCTTGTAATAGGTCTTGTAGTGGTACTTGTTACTGCACTTGTCACAACACTGATACCTGTAATTAAAGCAATTAAGGTAGAACCTGCTGAAGCATTAAAGGCGAAAGAGGGGTGAGTAATATATGAAAGAAATTTTAAAAAGTATTTCCAAGAGAACTCTGTTCAATATTCTGATATTTCTTCAAGTATTGTTTTCTATTTTATACTTTTTTATTACTACTATATCTATGCAAGCTGTGGTAAACAGTAATATATCAGCTAAAAATGAACTGGATTCTAATCCTAAGAGAACAATACATATGGAAATTCAAAATGAGGATAGCAAAAACTTCAGTAAGTTTAAAGAAGAATTGTTAAATGCCAATTTAGTTGATGGTTTAACAGGATGGCGAAATAGTGATTTAACTCCTGATACTCATGTTATTGGTGAAAGAGGAGATAATTTCGATAATGTTCAACTTGCTAAAGGCAGTGAAAAGCTAAAGGAAATTAATGTTGCAACCGGTAGGTATTTTACTGATGCAGACTTTAAGAAAGAAAACGCAACCGGTAGTAAATCTAAGCCGTTTTCAATGATATTAGGTAGTGAGTTTGCTAACAACCAAAACCTAAAGGTGGGGGACAGCTATCATGATGTTAATGATAAATATTATAAAGTAGTAGGGATTCTTGAACCTAACAGTAAATGGTTTAGGCAAACTGTTTCTGAAGGAAATATTATGGTAATGGATAATGCAGTGATGGTTGCCTATGTTAATGATCCTGAAAACCCAATAATGCATTATTATTCAATCCTTAATGATAATGTAAATAGTGATGATGCAATTTATAATATAAATAAAATTGCCAAGAAATACAATATAGTTTTAGAGGCGAAAACTATTTCAACAGAATTAGACGAAACATATTCTGAAAGTGTAAGTCAGGACATTAGTTGGGTGATCTTCTCATTAATCATCCTTGTATTTGTCACAATAGGTACATCTATCCTTATTGTATCTCATATGTATATGAGAAAGAATGAAATTGGAATTCGTATGGCATGTGGTTATTCATTTAAAAAGGTACTGTTACTGTTATGGGGTGAATTCCTTGTAGTTGCTATTTTAGCTTTCCTTTCAGCACTGCTTATTTCATATATTAGTTGTTCTGGTGGTAAAGAAATGATGTTTTCTGCGTACTATATTTCTAGTTTCCACTTATCTTACGGCATAGTGCTGATTGGTATAGGTATATTTTTACTTATGTGTATACCATCACTTCTTGTTCTTGTGTTTAAGTTGAGAAAAGTACAACCAAAGGATTTAATAGGAGGAAAATAATATGAAAATACTTGAGTTAAAGAATATTACTAAAATTTACGGTAAAGGTGACTCCGAAACAAAAGCACTTGCCGGTGTTGACCTAACTATTGAAAAAGGTGACTTCTGTGCAATTATGGGACCTTCCGGTTCAGGTAAATCCACACTACTGAATATTCTTGGTTGTATGGATACACCGACTTCCGGTGAATATATCCTAAAGGGTCAAGATGTCAGTAAGATGAAGAATAAGCAGTTAAGTAAGCTAAGAAACCAGGTTATCAGCTTTGTATTTCAGTACTTTGCTTTAATGGATGAATACACAGTATTCGACAACATTATGCTACCACTTAACTGTCAGAAGTATCCTTATAAAGAAAAGAAGGATAGAGTAAATTATTATATGAAACGACTTGGCATAGAGAAATATGCTAAGAAAAAGCCTACTCAGTTGTCAGGTGGTCAGCAACAAAGAGTTGCAATAGCAAGAGCCTTAGTGTCAAATGCTGATATTATCCTAGCTGACGAACCTACCGGTGCATTGGATAGCACTACAGGTGAAGAACTAATGGAACTGTTGCAAGAAATCAACGAGTCAGGCAAAACACTTATCCTTGTTACCCATAATGAAAAGGTTGCAGAAAAGTGTAACTATGTTATCTATATAGAAGACGGCAAAATTGTAGATAAATTATCTTAATTGTAGTTAAGTTGTCTTGTTTGTAGATATGTTATCTTGATTTATCCTTATTCCTAAGTCTCATACATAAAAAAGTCCCACAACACTTGTTGTGGGACTAAAAGGCTTTATCTGAAATTTAGATATTAGTCTTTTTATATATTAGAAAATATCAGTTATGAGTATGAAAATATAAATAGTATTTGCGATTGAGAAATAGAAATGTTAATGGAAAAGTGATTTATAAATGACAAAAGGCACAACCTATGGAGAAAATACCCGTAGGTTGTGCCTTAATTTTTTGAAATTAAAATGTATAATGTAAAAGAGCAGACTAATTGGACAGGTTGACCAAATCAAACGCTTTAGCTTCATTGTGAAACAATGGTGAGTAGTGTATTTATGGATTAATTCTATTACACACTTATTCAGGAAAATCTAAGACCTATTATCTATTGAGATATTGAGGTTTATAGTTTTACCATATCATCATCAAATTCAACAGAACGTGTATCTCTGTTAAAGAAATGAAATCCCCAAATTTTATATTTGTTATCATCCGCAAATTTGGTTACAGGAATTGCATTTGACTCAAGTTGTAAAAGAAAATCCTCTTTCCAACTGTCTTTTTCAATAAGATGCGTTCCCTTAGGTTCAATAAAAACTTGTAATTGTTCATAACCATCATTTTTTTGTGTATGTAGAAACAGAAGGTAATCAGGTTCAAAGCGTTCACCGCCGTCAAAAGAATAAATATGAAGCTGGCGTTCATTACGAACAAGATAAACCTTATCATACTTGTCCTTTAATTCATTTACATATTTTTTAAAATAAGCAACAAAAGCCTTTTCTTCACTTGTGCCATAATTATCTTCAAAAGCAAACCAATCTTCTTTTGAAAGATCCATTTTATAATCTATCGGTACGCTAATATCATTTTGTGACATGCCAATTCCACCATTGTGTGGATCAATATAATTACACTTCTTATTTTTGAAAACATCATGTACATACTCAACTGTAAATTCCTTACTTCCCTCATATGTTTTTTTAATACTTGATATGCTTTCAGCAATACTTCCAAGAACTTTGAAGCAAGCATAGTATAAAACATCAGTAGTAGGTGTCTCATATTTTGAAGTAATATGAATTTTAATATTGCCCAAATAATTTTTATCAAGAATGAATTCTTTTGTTGATTTTAGATTTGGAAAATAAGATTTTAATATATTAAACTTAAAAATATTATATTTACATAAAGCTTTATAAACAATTACGTAATTAATACCTGCAATTTCACTTATTGTAGTTTTATAGGAAAATGTAATTGGATTGTTATCTTGTGAGGAGTTTTCATCCATAATTATATCTACACCGGAACGTCCGGTAGCAATAGATATATTAAAGATTTTATCTCTTACAGACGGCAATAAACCTATTACTTCATTGCGACTTTTCAAAATAGGTTTGTTCACAAAAACGTATCCATTTTTATATAAATCATCCTGTTTAAATTCTTCCTTTAGTATATATTCTTTTGTTACAATTTTATCCAAGTCAATACCAATTTCACGCAATGCTGTATGCAATTCACTTATATAACGAGGCTCATTCCAACAATGATAATACAGAGTTTCACAAATACGAAGAGGATTATCTATATCATTGTCATATTTACGTTGGTATTTTTCTTGTTCTTCTGAAACCTTAAAGGGACAATAACGAGCACCACGTCCAATAAGCTGAGCTTCTTTCATTGTTGTTTTTCCCGGAATACCGTTTCTTCCGTCACGAGTTTCGTACAAGCGAACAATATCAAATAAGTTAAGAACATCCCAGCCTTCGTTAAGTTTATCTACAGCAAAAATCGCACGATATGGATTTGATTTATCTTCAAGTGAATTAAGAATTATTTGCTTGTTTTCAACATCACTATTATCATTTGCCGATATACAATGCTCTTTTGAAAAATCATCCTTTAATTCGCTAGCTAATTCATCATAAGATATTTTGTTTTTAACAAAGTACTTATTTGCCTCATCAATAATTTCACTTGAAGATTGCTCAAAAAGATTTTTGATTTTATCACCTGTAAGATTTTTAACCATATTTATGATTTTATCCATATTGTTAGCATTATCTTTTACTAATCTTGACTGAAAGAACACAACTGGTTTTACATTTTGGCGATAATCTTGAAAGACTTTATAGCGATATTGGCTTAATATTAACGCCTGTAAAGCACGATCTTCAACAGCTAAATCAGAGCGTAATGTTTTAATTTCTTTTGAATATCTGTCTGCACGGAATTTATAAAGCGGGTAATCAAAAATAATTTTATTTTCATATTCTGCTTTTATTGATGGATTTTTAATATCACAAGTTGCAGTGAATTCAAGCAAAACATTTTCACGGTTAGCACCGAAAATACGATGAACTGTGTATTCCCAACTTCTATAACTCTCTTCTTCGTCTTTGTTCATCTTTTTTGTGTCAGCATTTAGATGGTGTGCTTCATCAGAAATAAATACCACTTTCTGATTTGCGAAGTCGTCTATTGAGAGCGAGTTTTCTTTTACACTCCACATGTCAGAATGAAGTCCTTGAGTGGTTGTAAAACAAATATTGATGGCATTATTATCACAATACTGAAAATTTGCAACCTCTTTAATTGGTACTTTTTCGCCGTCAATAGTGATTTTTTCCGAAAATAGATATTTGCTTGAGATTTTATTTAAAAAATTCTCTTTTGTTTTTTGAACAATATTTGAAAGATTAACAAAAAACAAAAAGTTGCGATATCCCTTTTTATACAGGTACAATATCAAACCTGCCATAATAAGTGTTTTACCGGATCCTGTTGCCATGTGAAAAAGTGTTTGTGTTGGTTTTTGACATAACTTGTCACTTTCAAAATATGTAATAAAATTTTCAAAAGCAGCTGTCTGATATGGACGCAGTTCAAAATTTGAGTTTAAGTTTTCCGATATATATTTTGGTACTTCTTTAGATGTACCAAATTCACGCAATGTATCTATCTTTTCATAAAGGAATGGCATTTTTATATCTCCCCATAAAAGCTCTTTGTAAATGCTTTGTTTTCTTCTGAAATTTTGTATGTTTCATCATCAATATCGCAGTAATTAACATACAATTGATTTTTATCAAGTAATTCCATAAGTAGTTTCTTTTTATCATCAATAGATAACTTAATAAAGTCTTCTGAATTTGTATCAATATCTTTTGGGTTGACCTTATAACTTATGAAGTCTGTTTCAAGTATATTGGCATAAAGCTTTGACAATTCATCATCTGTTGTCGCCTTTTCGATAGCATCGACAAAATTTTGATTTAGTTTTGCAAGCTCGCAGTAAATAAAAGAACCACCACCTTGCCAATTAACATCTTTGGAAATACCACCTTGTTCGCCTTTTATTACATTGGCTAACCTTACAGTGCAATCATCATTTCCGTAGTCCAATTGTTCAAGTCCGATGTATTGGAGTCCCATCTTATGTGCCACTGCACAAGTCGTACCGGTTCCTAAATGATAGTCCATAACAATATCACCAACATCAACAAATAAATCAAATAAGCGTTTTATAAGTTTTTCAGGCTTTTTACCGTTTGATAAATTTACACCACCCTCTTTTCCTAATGAAAGAAAAGAAATATCAGTCCAAATATTTGTTAAAATTTCTGATGGAGATAAAGTTCCATCTATTTTTCTTAATTTTTTTGAATAGAAAGCAAGTGAACGGCCATTATATATAAAGTTTTTACCAATGCTAAAAACCTTTCCACGATGTTTCTTTGAATATTCTATTGCTTTTTTAATTTCTTGTGACGGCTTTTGCATAGTATTGAGACTCACAATACTATTACAGTTTTCTAAACAAAACTGTGCTTTTTTCTTATATCTAATTTCTTTCCAGTTTTTTCCATATTTCTCTTTATATTCCTGCCAAGACGAAACACCATCTTGAGCATAAATAACACTATCAACAGAAACAATACGCCAGTTTTCAGGATAATCGTCCTTATTCTCAATGTAACTTCCATAATCCTCTGAATAATCGGATGCTACATATACTGGCTTGATTTTTGCATCTGTTTTTTTCTTTGCGTAAATAAGAATAAACTCTGACACATTAACAGGACAATCATTAATTGCTCTAAAACTTGCTGTTGTTGCAGTTTTCACAGTAACAGTATTAACATAGTTTTCTTCACCAAAGACAGAATCACAAAGAACTTTTAAGTATGACAATTCCTTATAATTTATTGAAATAGCAATAACACCAGTTTTTTTCAAAAGATTTAGAGCTATTTCAAGTCTGTTTTTCATAAAAGTTAACCAGGTACTTCTTTTAAAAGAGTCATTATACTTAAAACTATCGTTTGCAGTATTATATGGAGGGTCAATATATATAAACTGTATTTCTCCTGTGTAACGACTTAGTAGCGAAGCAATTCCTAATAAATTGTTTCCTCGGATAATTAAATTACTTTTAGGATCAAAATGTTTAACTATAGTATTCCCATTTTTAGAATAGCACTGACAATTAGTAAACACTTTTGGATAAAGTAATCTGTCCACTTCATCAGGTGCAAGTGTTTCGTTATAAAAAATTTCACTGCGTTTTTGGTCTTCTTTTGTCTGTCCGCCTTCAAGAACACAATCTTTATAAGGAAAAACTAGTTCTACATCATTTGAATTAGAAATATACTCACCCTTATTATTTATAAGCCCAATTTTGTTTTTATAACGTGTATAGGAATCCGGCAAAAATTCACGATTGTTAATTACCCAACCAAAACCAATCTTATCAAAAACAGCAATGCCATCAACATCCGTGAAAAAACGTTTTCTTGTTTGTTCATTATCAAATAACGCTTTAATCAATTTTGCATCCATATGCATTGCCACTTCATATACAGCATTACGAAGTAACTGTCCGTCATCGGTAAAAAAACGTTCGTCACATTTTAACACATTTAGAAGTGCATTGTAAAAACTCATACTTAAACTCCTTCACTTTGCAACATAATCGATATTATGTTGTATAAAAGGCAAAAAGAAAGACACCTACAATCTAAGTGCAGGTGTCAAAAACTGAAAATTTGTATAACAAACTAAGCCTTGTCAAGAAAAATTTTTGATAAGGCTTATTCGTGTTTGTTTAAATGATAATTTTGACATATCTCAAACTTTGCTATATATGTAGTATTGTAAATTGATACGAAATATGTTATAATAAAATAAAAATTTAAGTATGTTTTACAACATAATATCGATTATGTTATTCGCCACCGATTTAGGTGGATTTTTTCTTTTAAGGCTAAATTATTAAGTGCATATTTTCCATACGGCGACGGTGTTCTGTACCGGTTGAAATAATATAAATTCGGGTTGTGTCAATACTACTATGACCGAGAATATCCGCAAGTTTTGCGATATCTTTTTCAATGCCATAAAATGTGCGTGCAAACAGGTGTCGAAGATTATGTGGGAATACCTTTTGTGAATTGACGTTTGCATCTTTGCACAAAGATTTCATTTCTCGCCAAATATTCGTGCGATTTATTGGCTTGCCACTTTTCGTTACAAAAATCATACCACTTTTAATTCCTTGCTCCGCTGCATAGCGGAGCAATTTTTGTTTTAATTTCTTTATAATAAATACTGAGCGTGTTTTTGACTTGCAATTTACAACTGCCTCACCACACTTTACTGCCTCAATTGTGATATATTGCAACTCACTGACACGGATACCAGTGGCACAAATTGTTTGAATAATTAAATTCAATCTCTGATTTTTCTTTTGCTTAGCCACATCACAAAGTCGCTTGTATTCGGCTTTTGTTAGTTCTTTTTCTTCAGAGCAAAATACTTTTTGTTGAAGTTTTAAGGATTTTACTCTTAAATCAAACCAATTCAAAAATGCAAACAAACTGTTGATACTTGCAAGGATAGAATTTACGCTACGTACTGCATAATTTTCTTGCAAGTGACTTTTATAAGCAATTACGATTTCTTTTGTAATGGTCTTGTCTTGTATATATACTGAAAATGCTCTTATATCTCGAATATATTTTTCAATTGTTGCCACTCTTTTTTCTTGTAGTATTAAATTATTCCTATAATCGTCAATAATTTCTTCTGTTAAAATTCGTCTTTCCAATGTATTTACCTCCTAATAAATGATAATCATATTGTACCCAAAAAGTCTGAATTCAAAATTATTTCTTTAATTTTAGATAAATACAAAGTGTAAGCAGAAGAAGTGCATTATTTTACTTGAAAAGAATTAAAGAGAAACTTGGGTGGATGAGTTCGATACAGTATCGTCTCAACACCGTGGCTGCGTAAAAATAGCGTAGCAGTCATAAAACTACTACGCTATATAAAGTCTAACTTTTTGGTGGTCACATCAGCTACTTATGTGATTATATGCTCTTTTTTATAAATAATAAAAAATTATTGCAAATCACAACAAAAATGATGTTATGTGTGCTATAATATTTTTTGTATAAAGTCTATTTCTATTTTCTCTGCATATACAGTAATAGGAGCTGATATGGTGAGAAGAAAAGGTTATATTTTTGTACTTTCCACAACACTGATACTTTGCTTTATTGTTATGATATTTACAGCAGTAAGCCAAAGTTCGGTTATGACTAATACAACTGAAAGCAAGAAAAATTCAGTAATAGTAATTGATTGTGGTCATGGTGGGGAAGACCCCGGAGCAGTTGGTGTAAATAATGTTTATGAAAGTGATGTTAATTTATCATTTGGTTTAAAGTTTAATGATATTCTTAAATTAAATGGTTACGATACTGTTTTAACTCGTAATGATAAAAATGATATTGCAGATAAATCGCTTGATACAATAGCTAAAAGGAAAAAATCTGATATGTACAAAAGACTTGATATTTATAACAGTAGTCTTAAGAATGTAGCTATTAGTATTCATCAAAATATTTTTCCGGCAAAGTCTTGCTCAGGCACTCAAGTTTTTTATTCAAAACAAAATCCACTTTCTAAAGTTCTTGCAGATAATATTACAACTTCTGTTGTATCAAATTTGCAAAATGATAACGAAAGAATTAGCAAAGAATCCAACGGTATTTTTCTATTAGATAATGCAAAAGTACCGGCAATAATTGTGGAATGTGGTTTCTTATCAAATGAAAATGAAACATATTTACTATGTGACAAAGAATATCAAAAGAAATTTTCTTATTGCCTCTTTCAAGGATTAATGAATTCAAATTTATAAAGGAATGTAATTATGGCAAAAATTAAAAGTGTTTATATATGTTCAGAGTGTGGCTATGAATCACCTAAATGGTATGGCAAATGCCCTTCCTGTGGTGAATGGAACACTATGAACGAAGAATTAGTTGACAAAAAAGCCTCTACAGTTCAGAAAAGTATTACTAAGTCCTCATACTCAAAACCTGTAACTATAAATACTATTGATACTAATGATGAAGAAAGATATAACACAGGTTCAGAAGAACTAGACAGAGTTCTCGGTGGTGGTATTGTTAAAGGTAGCCTTGTATTACTTGGTGGTGATCCTGGTATCGGTAAGTCAACAATATTACTTCAAATTTGCGAAAAGCTAGGTCAATCATTAAAGATACTTTATGTATCTGGTGAAGAGTCAAAAAGACAACTTAAACTTAGAGCACAAAGACTAGGTGTAAATAATGGAAACATTTACATTATGACCGAAACTGATGTTGAGATTGTTGCAGAACAAATTAAGATTGAAAAGCCAGATTTAGTTATGATTGACTCAATCCAAACTATGAATTTAACTACACTAAATTCATCACCGGGTTCTGTAACACAAGTTAGAGAATGTACAAATCTACTTATGCATACTGCTAAGAATCTTGATATTCCTACTATTGTTGTTGGTCATGTAAACAAAGAAGGCTCTATTGCAGGTCCTAAAGTTTTGGAACATATTGTTGATGCAGTTCTTTATTTTGAGGGTGACAAGCAAATGTCATACAGAATTTTAAGAGCAGTTAAAAACAGATATGGTTCTACTAATGAAATTGGTGTATTCCAAATGACAGATAAAGGACTTTCAGAAGTAGAAAATCCATCAATGATGTTGCTTTCAGGCAGACCTCATAATGTTTCAGGTACTTGTGTAGCTTGTACTATGGAAGGTACGAGACCAATCTTAGCAGAAATTCAAGCACTTGTTACAACTTCCGGTTATGGTACACCTAGAAGAATGTCAACAGGATATGACTATAACAGACTAGCTCTTATTATTGCAGTTCTTGAAAAGAGAGCAGGTTTCTATTTTTCTAATAGTGATACATATATTAATGTAGTTGGTGGTTTACGACTTGATGAACCTGCTGTTGACTTGTCAGTTGCTATGGCATTAATCAGTAGCTTAAAGGATGTTCCAATTCCTGAAAATGCACTTGCATTTGGTGAAATCGGTCTTGGTGGTGAAATTCGTTCAGTAGCAAATGCTCAAGCTAGAATTAACGAGGCATCAAGATTAGGCTTTACAAAAATCATTATTCCATATCACAATTTAAAGAATGTAAGTTCTGATACTGCTACAATCTATGGAGTAAAAAACATTAGAGAAGCCTATGAGGCAATGCTTGATGAGTAATTTTAAATCTAATTTACCTGAAGATAATGCGAAATTAGTTGTTATGTCAACTAATAATAAAGAATTGGTAAAGAGGGTAGAGGAGTTAGGAGTAAAAGTCCTACCATCTGAAAATTTAAGTAAACTGTTAACATTTGAACAATGCCATATAGATTTACAATTTTTACATTATAATAAAGATACAGTATTTGTTCTTAAAGAATGTACAAGCCTTAAAGAAAATCTGAAAAAATATTTTCCTAATGTGATTGAAATTAGCAAAAATATTGATAAAGATTATCCAAATAATGTAATGCTAAATTGTGTTGTACTAAACGATAAGCTAATTTGTAACACAAAAACTATTGCAGATGAAGTCTTACAAGTGGCTATTAAGGACAATCTAAAAATCATTAATGTAAATCAAGGCTATACAAAATGCTCAACTTGTATTGTAAATGAAAATGCTATAATCACATCGGATAAATCTATTTACAAGTCATGTAGAAATGAAATGGATGTATTACTAATAAGGCAAGGTTACATAGAATTACCGGGAACAGATTATGGATTTATTGGTGGCAGTTCATTTAAATACAATAGAAACACATTGGTGTTTACAGGAAATATAAAACTGCATCCGGATTATGAAAGCATAAAATCTTTTGCACAAAATTACAATGTGGAATTGCTCAGCTTAACTGAAAACACTATGATTGATATAGGCAGTATAATTCCAATCTGTTGATAGGTTCTTAAAATTATACAGTATTTTGCAAAATCGTAGTATTTTTGGGATTAGTCCTTAATTATATAGTAATAGCATCTATTCTTATTTAGGACTTCCCTAAATTATACAAAATATTCATTTTGTATAATTTTGTATATAAATAGATACCTATCCCTCTCATTTAAATATTCAGAATTTAAAATTAAAGAAGGTGAAAATTTGGCAGTAAATTTTAGAGATGAAGCACCGGAAATTGTAAAAGATTTTTTGTTCTATTTACAAACTATAAAAGAAAAATCTCCCAGAACTATAAATGAATATTATTTAGATTTAAGAATGTTCCTAAGATTTATCAAAGTTCTTCGTGGTGATGTTAAATGTGATTTTGATGAGATTAAAATTGATGATGTTGATATTGTTTTTTTAAAAGAAATCACTTTAACCGATATTTATGAATTTATGAATTATCTGATAAGTGATAGAAATATGAAAGCAGCAGGTAGATCACGAAAAGCCTCTACCCTACGGACTTTTTTTAATTATTTAACAGTTAAAAAGCATTTGTTAGATTATGACCCTACAAAAGAACTTGAAATGCCAAAACAGAAAAAGGCTTTGCCAAAGTATTTAACTCTTGAGCAAAGTCTTGAATTACTTAATGCAGTTGAAGGTAAACATAAAGAAAGAGATTATGCAATTATAACAATCTTCTTAAATTGTGGTTTGCGATTATCTGAACTTGTAGGACTTAATGTAACTGATATTCGCAACGACAATACTATTAGAGTTCTTGGTAAAGGTAACAAAGAAAGAATTGTTTATCTTAATAATGCTTGTATAAATGCTATTAATGATTATCTAAAGGTTAGACCTGCTGATGGTTTAAAAGATAAAAAGGCTTTGTTTATATCTTCTCAATTAAAAAGAATGAGTCCTAAAACCGTACAAGCTATGGTGTATAAATATCTTGAAAAGATTGGACTGGATAGTCAGGGTTATAGTTGTCATAAGCTAAGACATACTGCTGCAACACTTATGTATCAGCATGGTAATGTGGATATTAGAGTGCTGAAAGATATTTTAGGTCATGAAAATTTAGGCACAACCGAAATATACACTCACCTATCTAATAAGCAACTTGAAGATGCATCAAAGAGTAATCCATTAGCTAATGTAAAACCAAAGAAAGATAAGGAAAAGTAAAATGAAAATTTATTTAGCAAGTCCATTCTTTAACGAAAAAGAATTAGAGAATGTTAAGATAGCAGAAAAGATACTTAAAGAAAGAGGTTTTTCTCTCTTCTCCCCTAGACTTAATGAAGTCAGAACTGATGAAAATACTCAGCAGTCTTGGTGGTCAAAAGAAACATTTATGAATGATAAGAAGTTCATTGATTGGGCTGATGTTGTTGTAATGCTTTATTATGGTGGTTACAGTGACAGTGGAACAGCATGGAAATGTGGTTATGCTTATGGTACTAATACACCGGTAGTTGTTGTACAACTTGGTGAAGATTCTAACCTTATGGTGCATGAAGGTTGCCATAGTAACATTACTTTAGAAGAATTGAAAACATATGATTTTGAAATGTTACCTGCAAAGCCTTATAAAGGAAAAATGTTTTAATTATATAAAAAGCCTTGGATTATTTCCCAAGGCTTTAATACTATGATTTTATTTAAGTACTAATACAGAATCTAAATCTTTTACGTCATTACAGTAGTCTTTATAAAAGCAACCACTAAGTGTTACCAAAATTAATGTTAAAGCTAACACTAATATTATTCTACCTTTTTCATAACAACCTCACTTTTTTATTTCATTCTTGATGAAAGACAATCTTATCACCTTTCTTTATACTATCAAGTCCGGCCTTAGCAACTCTATTGTTGTACACATAATCAATCACTACAGTAAGGACCGGGAACAGCACCAACATCAGAAGTTGTGGTATCATTATCATTAAATGCATAGTATATACCTTTATTTTTTGCCCATTTTTCAGCTACAGTACCCTTATAACAATAAACAAGAACATTTCCTGAATTTTCTGTTCCGAAATCAGCATCAATTTTCTTGATATTTTTGCCAAAATAAATTGGATAATTACCATATAACATTTGATTTATAGGTTCAAAATTTTCAATATTATCAACAACTATATAAAAATCTTCGCCATCTTCATTATTATAGTAATCATAAAAATTTATGTATAATAAAGTTTTCATATCTTTAGTATATATAATATTATCTATATAAGTATAATATGGATTGTTTTTATCAATTTTAACTGATGCAAAGTCATTTTCATACTTGCCGGTAAATCCGGTTGTATCTCCATCGCAAGAAACCCAAAGTACACCGCTAGTAACATATTTTACTGTTGATGGAATTGTGATTTTACAGTCTTTAATACCTGCAAAAGCTCCATAAATTTGACTTTTACCATTATACTTTTCATCACTGATAAATTCTCCTAGCATAATAACAGGTTTATTGTCTAAAGTTTTAGGTATTTTATTTTTTTTTTTAATGATACGGCGACCACCGAGATCTACACTCTTTCCCTACACGACGCTCTTCCGATCTAAATAATCACAACATACACGAGAATTCTTTTTATAGTATTCTTGTGATTTTTCATCTTCCAAATTGCTAACCAATCCAAAACTGTTCATATCTTTACAACCGGTTTTACTGTTGCTTATGTAATTAGAATAACCTTCTTCATTCTTATAAGTACTATTATAATCCTTAAAAGAACAACCGGTAAAAAGAATTGCTAATATTATAAAACTAACAAATAATAAATTTCTTTTCATAACAGACACCTCCGTATCTTTAACTATATTATATGCCAATGAATAATAAAATCAATTGTCATATTATACAAATGTTGGATAAAATAATTATTAATTTGAACAAATTAATTGCTATAAATAATAGAATAATACCTCTATCTATTAATAATACTTTTGAAAATCTTAAAGTGTTGCAAAATTTATAATTATTTTGAAAAAATAGAAAAGCCACAACATTTTTGTTGTGACTTTTCAAAGGTGTGTAAGTTATAACAAATAAAAATCCAGTAATTTTTATAAGTAGTATTAATTGTACTTATTATTACTTAGTTCTATTTGAAATATATTTCTTTAGTGATTCAGGTTCTTTTGGTTGACCTGAGAAATTGAATGATGCAGTATTGCAAGAAACCTTTACTGCATGTAAAGACATTTTCTTAAGTGTTTCTCTAATCTTTTCTTTCATTTTTTTCATCTCCTTTTTTCAAACTTTCTATAATAATCAGCACATCCACACATATTATTGTAGGATATACAATGATTAATATGTTGTTTTGATAAATAGTTAACAAGATGATTGGCAATATAGCGTTTATACATAGAGAAATGATTGAAAGTATCTTTTGCTTTTTATAATTTAATATTGATTTGCCTTTGCTTTTTACCGGACTCATTAAGATGAATAATATAAAGGATAAAAGCAAAGTTATAATAGCGATTAATATAATTGTTCTATTAGGGAAAGCTAGCATAATATCAGCAGAAAATAGAACTAACAAATAATATGCAACTGTTACTATAAAACACTTTAAATAAGAGTTTGCGTGATAACCACCACTAAATACTCTTATGCTTGAGAAAGAAATAATAAAAATTACTGTTTCTGCAAATTTTCCAGTTAAAAGTCCAATTAACAATAGACTAATTGTTTCAATTACAGATGATACTAACAGTTCAAAACCATAAATATATATATCAAGTGGAATTTTATCACTATCATTACAAACAGAAAGTGCTATTCTTTCGGAAAGTCTATGTAACATATACACATCACCTACGAAAAGAGTAGCACATTTTCACGCAATATGTATTAACTTGGTAAAAATCAGAGGTTTTCTGGTAAACTTCTATTATCCAAAATCACAGTAATTATAAATTCTTTATTTCTTTCTTTTATAATTACATCTCCATTATATTTATGAGCAATGCTATTAATTATTGTGATTCCTTTACCATGATTATCTTTATCTTTCTTATCGGTTTTTAGTGAAGGATTATTAAATAATACTGAATCGAGTATATTGTTTCTACATTTTATGACGGAATAAGAACCTTCATACCCTGTAGAAAAATTAATTTCATTGTTTTTTACTTTGTTCTTAGATAAATATGAAATTGCATTATCAAGAATATTACCGATTAATGAAATAATATCAGAACTGTTTTTAAACATTTTTAAGTCATTAGTAATGCTTAGTTTAACGGATATTCCATAGCTTTTAGCTTTTTCAATTTCAACATTTAGTACTGCGTTTAATAAATAATTTTCAGTATTTACTATTGTTCCTATAGATGTGTACTTATTAGTTAAGCTATGACAGATATTATGTGCTTCATCATAATTTTCTTCTTCAATTAATGCATCAATACAGGAAATATTATTCTTCATATCATGTTTTAACAATTTAATAGTTTCAATTTGGCTATTAGAACTGATTATATTTTGTTTATATAAATTAGCTTTTTGTTCTGATAATAATAGTTTAGTTTTAATTTCATTATCCTTATTTATTCTGGCTATCATAAACCAAACTATTCCTGCAATTACAATCATACTGACACAAATAATTGAAAGTAAGATAATTATGTTAGATTGGAAATTTGTAAGTATCATTACATACATAGTTATGTACAAAATCATCATAGCTAATAGTGGTATAGCCACAAATGCAATCACATTAGAAACTTTCTTCAAGCTATATGCTTTAGCTTTAGTTTGCCACATTATAAATAGAACTACCATCGTGGTTAGATTAGCAAGAATAACAAATAAATATCTAAACAAGCTTGACTTTGTAATTAATTCTTCAAAAGTTACACCGGAAATTATAGATGATGAATAAACAAAACCATATGATATGATAGTATTTATTAACGATACTATAAATGGAAGTATTAGCTTAATTGCCAATTCACCTTTAAGGCAAGTAATACAATATATTTCATATAATATAATTCCTATAAACATATCAAGCATAACAATGTTAGGGTGATTGTATGTAAAATATGTTAGAACTGCAAAATTAAGTGCAATAAATATTGATAAAAGAATTATATTCTTTCTTGTTGAAAACTTACCACCTAAGAATAACAGAAAGAATCCCACAAAATAAATAGACTGCAATAAATTGACGGTTATTTCAAAAACATAATTAAACATCCCTATCACCTATCCAGTTGAAGAATTCAGTTTTCACTGCTTCTTTGTATTTCTTGTTAAGAGGAACACTAATATTGTTTTTTAATAAAATACTGTCACTGGCTATGTATTGAATATAATTATTATTAACAACATAACCAATGTGTGGTCTAACAAACCCGTAATCACAAATCTTTTTGAATTCTTTATTTATGTTGCTTCTAACTTTATAATCACCGTTTTCAGTATGGAAAATCACATAATTATTAATTTTATCCAGGAAAATAATATCATCAACATTAACAGCTACATCTTTTCTACCTGCATGTAAAAAGATAGTATTGTCATCTATTCTTAAAGAGTCATTAATGTGTTTTATACATTCAGCTACATCGGTTTCCATACTGCTTTTTCTGATAAAAGTATAAGGATAACTCTTTAGTGCTTCAAAAACAAGTTCATCATGACTTGTAACAAATACAAATAAGGGTACTTGAGAACTACCTTTTAATTTATTTATTTTTTCAGCAGTTTCAATACCATTACAGAAAGGCATTTCAATATCAAGAAAAATAAGATGAAACTGTGAATAGTTAGATAAAATATCCATACCGTTTGAATATTTCTGTAATGAACATTCTATTTTTGACTGATTACAAGTCTTAGCTATAATATTGGACAACTTATTTACAAATACCATATCGTCATCCACAACTGCAATTTTTAGCATTAAACCACCCCTACTTTAATATAACAGATTATACGAATTATTTCAAGAAAGTTGAGAAATTATACTTTTAAGAAATTATTAACTAGCAAAAAACCACAACCATATAATGCTGTGGTTTTTAGGAAGGTGTTTATTATAAAAAATCTAGTTATAAGTTATTTTATTACAATCCCTGTTCAAAGACATAAAGGTATAGGTCTTCAAGGGTTGGTTTTACAATTTTAGAATAGTGATTTTCAGGAGAGTTATCTGTCACTAATCTAACAACAATCTTTTCACCATTATGATATAGGTTAGAAACTCTGTAATTATCTTGATAATACTTTAGTTCTTCCTTATCAATTTCAACTTCAACCACCTTGTTTTCAATTTCACTTACAAGGTTTGGACAAGTATCATGTGACACAAGTTTGCCTTGCTTTAGTAGGATAATTTCCTTGGCAATAAATTCAATGTCAGATACAACATGAGTTGAAATCAAAACAATTTTATCTTCAGCTATTTCACTAACAAAGTTACGAATTCTAATTCTTTCCTTTGGGTCAAGACCGGCAGTAGGTTCATCAAGAATAAGAATCTTTGGGTCATTAAGTAACGCTTGAGCAATCAATGCTCTTTGTTTCATACCACCGGAAAAACCACCTAGCTTTTTGTGTGCTGAATCGGTTAAATTAACAGTATCAAGAAGTGAAGTGATTTTGTCTTTTGCTTCTTTTTTCTTAAGGCCTTTAAGTGCTGACATATACCACAAGAATCGATTAAGAGTAAAGTCATCATAAAGACCTTGTTGCTGAGGCATATAACCAAGAATAGTTCTGTAATTTTTGCCTAGTTTCTTAATATCTTCATCATTATAAAGTACTTTGCCACTATCAGAATTTAGATTATCAGTAATGATGTTCATTAATGTTGACTTACCTGCACCATTAGGACCAAGTAGTCCATATACACCTGGAGTAAGTGTTACACTAAAATCATCAAGTGCCTTTACAGTACCCTTTTTATATGTTTTGCTTATATTTGTTATTTCTAGTTTAGGCATTTTATTCCTCCGTATAAATCCTGTGACTTATCAAGGTGAATATAACTGAAAGTACAATACAAACTACTAAAATAATAGTTACTGCAATCATACTATTATTTACTAAGAAGTTTCCAAATCTTATGGTTTCTGAATTCACAATAGCAAAGCTAGGAATTAAAAGCAATGCTGATGATAACAACATAGCCATTAGATTATTTTTTATCAATAATGAAATTAAATTAATAAGAGATACGGCAAAAATTGCAAGTATAAAATAACATACTAATGATAAGATAACTGTACCTATAATTGATAGTGATAGTCCCTTGTTTTCAGCCAGTAAGCACTTAATGGAAGTAGAAAAGCTAGTTGTACCATATGTATGTATAAATCTTATAAAGTATGGTAAATATACAGTAATAAATGAAACAATCAATGCAAAGAAAGAAATCAGACTTTTGCGAATAAAAGAAGAAGTTTTACCGTACTTAGTAGGTCGAATAAGATAAATCATATTGTTCTTATATTCACAAGTATAAATTACAGGTAACATAATAATTAATACAAGGAACAGTAAAGCGAAATTGTTCCATTCTCTTATACCATTAGAAACAAAATTATTATAAATAATTTCATCAATAAATCTTGGTTTAACACCCGTTTGCTTTAGCTTATTTATTCTTTCATATTGTTGTTTTACTCTATTAAATGCAGCACCCTTAGTTTCTATTATACTATTTATAGATGTAATTACTGCACTTTTTGCATTGTCGGATAGGTTAGTTTCATTCTCAATACTTGCAATGCGATTTTCAAGACCGGTAAAATACTTGTCTTCCTTGTTGATAAAATCTACTTTGTCAGTTGTTATATCACCCTCTAATTTTTCCATATATGATTTGTAATAAGTATCAGAAGGATCAACATAGCTATAAGCTACTGAACCGATAGAATTTACTACACAGAAACCTAAAAGTATAATAATTAAAACAACCATCTTGTTTTGTATTAAAAATTTATATGATTCACCAAAGAGAAGATTAGTGCTACCTTTGATTTTAAATAGCTTAAACTTAATTCTTTCAAAATATTTTGATATTAATGAGGTCTTTTTAGTTTGATTTTTATTACTAAAAATTATGCAAGTAATTGCCTGACATACAATAGCTACAATAGCAAATACACATAATACTAATGGAAAAGCAGTTACTGCATTTGAAAAAATATTTAAATTTACATAGTCAGCTATAAAACTGTTATTCAAAATATTACAGACATTAATATACTTCGGATAATTAAAAGCTGATGAAGCCGGAATAAGTGTGTATAACAAATATTCTACAACAACAAAACCAACTGAAATAATGTACATTAAAGCAGGACTTGAAACTAAAATAAATACCATAGAAAATACTGACGCAATAATTAGTACACCAATAACTTTCATAAAAGCAAATAGAATTAGATATTGCCATGCACTTATATCAAATACACAGTTACGAAATTCTGATAGAGATTGAATATTTCTGTTTAAATCATCAGCACCATATAGAATGGTATTGGTTACATAGTTACTTGCAGTAAATAACAAACTAACAGCTAAAGATACTATGAACAGAACAAACAACTTAGCAACAATAGTTTTTAGTCTGCCGTTTTTGGAGGATTTTACAAGATTAAAAAGTCCTTTATCTCTTTCGTAACCGAATAAATATATACAAGCTAAAAATACTATTGCAATAACCAAATAATCGGTTAAATTATAATCAGTAGTAGCAGATAAAGCATTACTGTTACCAACAGACAATTTAACATTTTTCAAATGTTCATAATCATCTGCAGTTTTATATAGATTGTTGTAAGAAAAAGAACCTTTATCCTCAAAAACAGATACACTGGATTGTAGGTCTGCCCTCTGTCGCATTTGTCCTATAAAATCCGGATAAGATTTTATATATTCAAGTTGATTAGATATATCAGTTAGAAAAATACTTTCCCAAGTGTTACCACCTTGTTTTGCAATTTTTTCTGCCTTTTTATATGCGTCAGGATTGTTTTTCTTATACTGTTGCAAAGTAGAAGTAATTTCTTTTACTTCATCTTCATCGGTAGCATAAGCCAGACTATTCATTTCATTATAAATATCAAAGGCAAGTTGTTGATTTTTAACTTTTTTGATAGCATCATTTGTAGGCAATTCTTTATATTGATTTACCATATCAACATACTTGTCTGCATAAGTTAACCTAGAATTTTCTTCTTTAGAGCTTTCAGTATAATATAGCAGAAAGATATTTATAACAAAACAAAGAGCCAGTACAATTAAAAATATTCTTTTTCCTATTATTTTACGAAATTCATAATATGTAAGTTTCATAAATGACCTTCAGTTTAATTAATTTATATTAAGAAATTTTAAATATAATAGATTTATATTAATTATCAAATTTATAAATTGAATAGCTTTTATCTTTTTCTTTATCAAAATAGTACAAAGTATTGTTGTACATATAAATTAGAGAGTTTTCATCTCCACCTACTCTAACGCCCATTTCAGATGGAATATGTTTTATTTCAGTTTTACCGGTATCTGTATCATAGAAAATAACATTCTTTGATACATTATTATCATCAGAAACGCTTATAATTACATTTTTACCATCATTTGAATATGGGTCAAAATATTTTAAACCGGCAACTTGCTTAATTGTTTTTTTAGAATTATCAAATATGCATTTAATATTATTGCCATTTAAATCACAACAGTAAACTTTATCGGCAATAGAATAATAAATATTGCCATTACAAACTGTAATAAATGAATCTACATTATCTTTAATTTTCTTATTAAGATTTACCCATTTATCAGTTTTTAAATCATAGTTAACTAAAATATTGTATCCATCAACATTACCAAGAAATTTATTAAATTCAAGTATTAGATTATTTCCGTAAAAACGCATATCAGATATACTGACTTTGCTTTTATCGTAATATTTTTTAAAAGGTAAGAATTCTGTTTCTTTAGAATTTTCCTTAAGTGGAATTTTATATAAAGATGCATCGTAACTTTCAGCACCGTTTTTGCCAATTAAAATTAAATTAGCATAGATATAACCTCTATGAATTTTGAAATTATAAATGTCATACTTTTCAGTAGAATATATAGTTTTCTTAGTTGAACCGTCAAGGCTTGAACATTCTATATCTGTAACAAAATGAACAACCCCATCTTTGTCAGTAGATTCTCTCTCAGAAGTATAATACAAATTATCATCATAATAAATCACTTGTCCTGAAGATGAAGAAATATAAGCGTTACACTTTTTAGGAGAAGTTTCTTTATCATGCAAGCAATTGGTTTTGTTACAAAGAGGCATACATTTCCTTGTTTTCTTGTCTATTACATATAAAAAACTATTTTTTGAATTTACATAGTAATAACAATCTTTGCTTTCTGCTAAATTAGCAACACCCTGTGTCTCTATACAGTTTTCTTGGCTATCTTGTCCAAATACATATTTATTTGCATAGCTAATCTCATTGGCTTTTTCACCACAACCGGTTAGAATAGAAACAGATAAAATCGACATAAGGACCACTACTAATATTCTTTTCATTTTAGCCTCCTTGTTTAGACAAAGAAATTTAAAATACTCATTGATCAGGACTTAATTTATAAACTTTTTCAGCTTTATTTTTGTCAGAAAGTTTTGTCATATCTATATAATAAAGTGAACCGTCATCAGCTTTATAGATAAAAGCATTACTACCACAAATACCTAGTGGAGAGAATGCAAATGGCATTTTGTATGTACCAACCGGTTTGTAGTTTTTATCATAGTACATAAATTTGTCATTTGGTGATGCACTTGCAGATGTAACAATTAAATACCTACCATCAGTATGAGGATGATAATACTTCTCTTTCTTAACATTAGGCTTAGGCATATTTAGAACTTTTTTCTTACCATTACCGTTTAAGTCACACTCATACAACTTAGTATATGAATCATCACAGAATACGATTTTATCGTTAAAAATTACAAAGTCGTCTACAGTCACTTTCAAGTTCTTATTAAGGTCTTTCCATTTACCATTATCTAAATTATATTTGATAAAGTAATACTTATTATTGTTACTTGAGAGTATTTTTAGATAAATATTATTACCATAGAAATAATAATTTTCTACAGTACTTTCAGGATATTTGTAATACTTTAGCACTTCTTCAATTTGTTTTTGATCGCAGTTCACAGGGATTCTATATAAACATCGTCCCGACGAGTCGCTATCATTATTTTCACAACTATAATAAATATAACCACGATGAACAGTAAAGGTATACAAACAATCATTCTTTAAAGTCATTAACTTTTCTTTAGTAGTTCCATCAAGTGATGATTTGTAAAAATCATATACCAAATGTTCACCTTCATCATCTTTTATTGTTCTACTATTAATGTAATAAAGATTATTCATATAATAAGCTATATTATCACACATAGCATAACCAAAGAAAGCATTACACTTTTTTATTTTATCATCAGATGTTTCTTTATCGTGAAGGCAATCGGTTTTGTTGCATAAAGGTTGACATTTATGACTTTTTTTATCAATTACATAAACAAAACCATTTTCAAGGTAATAATAACTATCTTTGCTTTCACAAATATTATTATATTCTTGATTAAATAGATTGTTTTGCATATCTTGACCAAAGACATATGTATCAGAATAATTTATTTTATTACTCTTATCCTTTTTGCTTTTACTGCTATCTTTACCACATCCGAAAAGTGAGAAGGTTGCAAAAATCAAAATCAAAAGTAAAAGAATTAATCGTTTCATTATTTCTTCCCCTATATGTTAATAGAACTACTTTATTGTACCAGCATTAGCAATTAAACGCTTTTTCTTTGCATCAAATTCAACCTTAGAACTTGAACCACACAACATATTTGGACAAGTATGAGAAAATGTAGAAACAGTTGTTGTAGTGAACCCTTTATTCTTATCATAATAATAACCAGTAGAGTAAACCTTTCCACTCTTTTTATAATATCCTTGTACGGACACTCTCATACTTATTGGTCCACCGTTAGAAACTTCACCTCGTGCTTTTGCTGTGTAAGCATTGTACCTTGCAGTTGATTTGATTGTGTAGCCAAGGCTATTGGTTGTTGAAACGCTATTGGAACCGGAACTAGCTCCTACTCCTAGAACATTAGATGCTACTAATAGACTTGCCATTAGTGTTAATACCATAGTTTTCTTAAGATTTTTTTGAATTTTCATAAAAATCACCTTTCATAAATAATAATTTTATTGTAATATGTTGCAACCATCACAATGTTTGTGAAGAATAGTTGTTGTAACTTATTCTTCTTTACAATGAAATTATATCACTATATGTTATAATTTGTCAATAATATTTTGAAAAATAAAATATTGATTTTATAATGCTAATGTGTAATAATGTTACTAGAATAAAAAAGTGGTGATGTTATGGGAAACAAAAATAATTTTTTTAGTGGCATTACTGAATTATTGATACTGGCAATTATCAATGACCACGACAGTTATGCCTATGAAATTGTTAAGCATATTAAGGAATATTCTGATAATTATTTATCTATCTCTCAAAATACTATTTATGCCGTTATTTATAAGCTTGAAAATGAAGGTAAAATATCTCATTATTCAAAGTTAGTAGGCAAACGAAGAACAAGAGTTTATTATCATATTGAAGAAATAGGAAAAGAGTATTACCAAGAAGTGTTAATTAACTTTCGTAATGCTTATAACGGTGTAGAGAATATACTATCAGCTTTGGATGCTACTGAGGAGGAAAAGGAAAATGAATAAATCATGTAAAGAATATATTAAAGAAATAAAGGCTATGTTCCCTATTAAAGGCAGAGCTGAAAGAAAGTACATAAAGAAATTAAGCATCGATGTTGAGGAATATTGTGAGGATGCCGGTGCAATATCAAAGGAAGATTTGTACGAAAATTACGGAACTCCCTTTAATGTTGTAGAAAGTTATTTTTCTGTTACAGGTATTTCTTATGTATCTAAAAAGCTAAAAATCAGTAAATATATAAAAATTCTGATTTCAGTTATAATCGCTATAGCATTAATACTTTCCAGCTTATATGCTTATATTATATGGGAAGAACATGAGATGATTATGAGGCAGGAAATGGTAGGAGTTGAAACTGTAATAGAATAAAGGAGATATTATGAGGAAAACAGTAAGTCTTGGAGTAATTATTTCACTTATCATTTGCTTAATATTTAGTGTTACTGCAAGTGCAACAACAGTGAATGATTACAATAGAACAATTGAATACTTAGACAATGGAGATTATATTGAAACTATAATCAGTGATGATGAAACAGATAGTGAGATTTCACTATTCTCTACTAAATCAATAACTAAAGCAAAAACAAGTTACTATAAAAACAGTAGTGGTACAGTACTATGGTCAGTAGCAATTAAAGCTACTTTTTCTTACAATGGCAAATCTGCTACTTGCACAAGTTGTTCTCATATAACAACTGCACCGGCAAATAATTGGTCAATCAAACGTGCATCACATAGCAAATCAGGTAATACTGCAACTGCAAAAGCTACTGCTTCTTGCAAAACAAATTCCGGTACTTCAAATTATACCCGTTCAGTTACTATTAAATGTAGCCCAACAGGTGTTGTATCTTAATTAAAATTTTTCTTTGCCTTTATTTTTTATTATTCTTTACATAAATATTATTCTTATTAAAGCCACAACTTAGGTTGTGGCTTTTTGCTATATATTGATATGAGAAAATTATCTAAAAATATTCATATATGTAATTATTGGTTCATCACGATTTTTTGTGGGATGGTGAACGGACAGAAGGAATAGAAAGATAGCGAATCAAGATAAAGAAGAAGTCATCATCACGGTAACCGCAGCCGATTCGTTTAGTGATCTTGATCTTGTTGTTGAAGCCTTCGAGCTTGCCGGTGCTGATTGAGTAGATGGCATGGGCAGTTAAGCTAGGGAGCCGTTTTTCCTTTTGAACTGCAAACCGTACCAATGCGGGAATCTCACTTTCTTTCGCCGCCTGAAACCATTTTGTCCATCCGGCGACTGCTTGTTGGTAATCTGTCAATTCATAAAGTCTGCACATTTCCTCTTTCATGGCATAACAAACAGCAAGGTCGTGATGATCTTGCAGAATAGATTGTAATTGCTCGGTATTTTATCCATGTTCCGGGATATTTACGGATAGAATCGTTTGTTAAAGCTACACTTGCAGCAGCTTTAGCCCAATCCATAGGACTACCACCACCAACTACTACAACAAATCCAATGTTGTTTTTCCTAATAATATCAGCACAAGCATCAGCCTCTGTAACATCAGGATTAGGAGAAATATCTCCAAATGAAGCGACTAACATTCCCTCAGAATCACTCATTATCTTTTCAGCAAGACCACTCTTAAAAAAATGGTCCTGCAACAAGAATTCCTCTCTTACAATCAAGGGATCTAGCAATCTCTTTGATTTCCTTAACTCGGCCTTTTCCAAAACGAATTGTAACCGGCTGTAAATAATCCCAGTTCATAATATTACCTCGCTTATTAGTCGCAATATTTTTCATCAACCATTGTAAGCACTTCATCAAGAATAGGAAGATACTTATTTAGTTCTTCTTCTGTAATAATAAGTGGAGGACAAATTTCAATGAAATTCTCTCTACCAAATGTAGCAAATCCTCTTTTCTTAAGTTCTGCAAAAATCCAAGGCATTACAGGACCTGGAACACCATATTCCTGCATTGGTTCTCTAGTCTCTTTATTCTTAACAACCTCTAATGCACCAAATAAACCAATACATCTTGCTTCACCAATACACTTATGTTTCTTAACCATTTCATCCATAAATGGAGCAACAATATCGTGCATCTTTGCAACGTGTTCTTCAATGTTATGGTCTTTGTAATAATTTAATGCTGCAACACCTGCTGCACAAGCAAGTGTATGACCACTATATGTAAGACCACATTGTAAAACATTTTCTTCAAAATACTCTGCAACTTCTTTACTTACAATACAACCACCAAGCTGTACATAACCACAAGTAACGCCTTTTGCAAAAGTGATAATATCCGGTTTAATATCAAAATTCATGAATGCAAATGCTTTACCTGTTCTGTAGAAACCAGCCATAACTTCATCACAAATTAGAAGAATTCCATATTTATCACAAAGTGCTCTAACACCTTCCATATATCCATCAGGTGGGAGAATAACACCATTTGCACCTACGATTGATTCCATAACAATTGCAGCTATATTTTGAGGTCCTTCATATCTTAATTGAAGGTCAAGTGCATCAAGATATTTTTTTGTAACTTCTGCATCATCAACACCCTTTGTATAACCATCTCGGTACATCTGAGGATTCATAAAATGTACAAAACCGTTCGCACCACCGATTTCAGCAGCATATCTTCTCCAGTCTCCGGAAGCATTTGATGCACCTAGTGTAGCACCATGATAACTTCTATAACAAGAGAAAATCTTTGTTCTGCCAGTTACCATACGAGCCATTTTGATGGCATTTTCATTTGATTCTGCACCACCATTTGTAAAGAACACTCTCTTGTATGTATCAGAACCAGCAAGTTCAACAAGTTTCTTTGCAAGAACACTTTTTGGCTCAGATGCATATGCAGGTGCCATAAAGCACATTTTATCAGCTTGTTCTTTGATAGCTTCAACAATTTCAGAAAGCTCATGTTCTAAATTTGAACATACTAGAAGTGAAGCCATATCAGCATATTTATTTCCATCATAATCATAAAAATAAATGCCCTCTGCTCTTTCAACTGGTAAAGCATCTACGCCTGACTTTGACCATGACTGCATTACATAATCCTTGTGCATTTGTGCGATTTCTTTTCCTGTTAAACTCATAATATTTTCCTTCTGTTTTCATAATTTACTTATTTTGATAATAGACTTTTTTATAAAACAAAAAACGCCATCCACAGCTACTAACTGTGGATAGACGTCTTTGTCTTATCTGTCTATTATATTAGCACACAAAAATTATACTTACAATGTGCTAAAGTTTAATATTTTTTGTACTCAAGTACATATACTATATTTTCAGTATTTCATTAACCATAAATCCTAGTTTATTTCAAATCTTGTTGATAACTTGGTAATATCCATATTTAAAATATCAGCAGCTTTGTTTGTCTTGTAATTTACGGTATTTCTATGAATAAATAAAGCATCAGCAGTATCTTGAAGGCTACAGTCATGTCTTATGTAACACATCAACTCTCCTGATAAATCTGTCCCATGTGTTTCATCATATTCTATAAGTGGACACACAGTATTATCAACATATGCCTTCATAGAATCTTTATTCTTAAGTGACAACAATATTCTATAAGCACCTATGTTTCTGTATAAAATAAGTTTATTTGCATCTGACACAAATTCTCCCTGTATACATTCAGAATATGATAGCTTGTTTAGTTGACACGCAGTTTCATAACTTCTCCTTAATTTGTATTGTCTATATATCAAAATAAGTACAAAACTATTATATCACGAAAATTATAAAAATCTATAGTAATTATTAGAATAAGTCCAGCATATTATCAAGGTAGATTTTTTCTCTAACATGGATATGATATTCTGGTTTTGTCATATAGTACAAAAGAAATTCGAGAATCAATGCACTTCCCAAAGAACGGCCTTCTATTTTAAAATTAGAAAAGCCCATTGGCATATAAACATTCTTGATATTATCAACACCTATAAATGCTGGATTAGTCATTGTTTTTGAAAAGCTATAACCATTTTGTGAATCAGGTGCTACACAGATATGGTCAGGGCAATCATAACCTAGTATTTGCCTACTTACAGTTTCATAGCAATTATTTCTATCATAGCAACCATAGAAACAACATTCATTACACAGAAATTCTAATTTATCCTTTTGTGGTTGAGTTAATGTTTCTAGTTTATCAAAGCTTTTATTTAGGCGAAAATCTGGAACAACATATTTGAAATCTTTACGATTTATCTCATCTACTAATTGATTAAATTCTGTTAGTACCTTGGTAGTTGAAGATACTAGGTAAAAATTTGGATAATAGCTTTTTATATAATCAACCAACAAGTCAGAATGAACAATTACACCATTGGCCACCTTATTGTTGTCATTAAATAACTTGCACAATTCATTACATTTCTTGTCAGTTAAATGCTCTTGTTTTATTAGTGAATTGCTAAAAGTTAACCTTGCAGAAATACCGTATTTATTCATTAACTTTAAAACATCTTGTTGATTATGTTCACCTAAACTGATTCTACCTCCACTCCAAATGCAACCTTTTGGTGCACCATAAATTGAGCCTATCTCACACCAATCATAGAAATATTCCCTATGTTCACGATATAGTGGCAAAAACACCTTGTAAAACTCATAAAATTCAAATAACCCTGGAAGATGATAATATGCAATTCCAGACTTCATAATACATCTGCTCCCCTTATAATTTATAAACTTATTTTAGCATAATGTATTTACTTTGTCGAATATCTAAAAGCAAAAATCCACAGTAACAAAAGTATTACTGTGGATATGATAATTATTTGATTATAGATTATTTTCCAAAACCATTCTTATTTAGATATGAGATAATTTCATTAGTTTCACTTGCATTTACATACAGACCATCATGTACAGTTGCATTTTTTCAGATTGCTTAACAAATTTCATTGAATTTTCAAAATGCTCATTATCCATAGTAGCTGATTGTGTAAATGTGTAAACTTCTTTTCCAGACATATCTTAATTTTCAAGAAAAGTACCAATAATCATAGGAGCAGTTCACATCATTTTAACACACACATTTTGACATACTGTTGCAGGAAAAGTGGGAAAAGCGGCTGCCGTTTCCGACAGCCGCCCTTGGGTTAAATATTTGATTTTACTTTACGCTGTGCTTTTTCTTTCTGCCATAAACGGTTGTTGCAGTTACTGCACCGCCGCTGATAAACAACAGAGCAATCCACAAGGCAAAATTGCTGTTGTCACCGGTCTGAGGCGAAGTAGTTGCATTGTTACCCGGTTTATTGTTGCTACCGTTGTTATCACTTGGCAGCTTCGCCGTTACGGTTTGAGCCTTGGTGATTTCCTGTGTTGCTTTGGCGTCCTTGTAATACTTCTTGCAACCGGAGCAGTACCAATACTCGATATTGCCCTCGGCAGTCTTGGTCGCCGCCACTGCCGGGAAGTGTTTCAAATCAGAGTGGTTGTTTGCATTGAGTTCGCCGTACTTCTCACCGCAAATCTCACAGGTTGCCTGCTCCGTGCAGGTTGCTGTTCCGCCGGAATGTTCGTTCTGAATGGCTACGGTCTTTTCGGCAGAAAACTCAAAGCCGTCAGCGGTCTTTGCACTTACGATCAGCTTGAAGCCGGTTTCTTCTGCCGGATATGCGGATGCCTTTATGATACCGCTGTACAAACCATTCTCAACGGTCGGCGTAAGAGGACCATCGCCAAGTCCGATAAACTCATACCCATAGGCTGCATCCGTCGCTCCTTCCGGCAGGGTAAAGCTGAATTTGTAATCCTGCGTCCGGCAAACCTTATCTGCACCACTGATGTTAATGGTCGGAATATCCTTTTTTGCAGTTTCGTGATTGCAGAATTTACACTTCTGCCAATACTGCCCGTTTTCGCTCTGCCACTCGTAGGTGTGTCCGTCGTTCACGGTTACGATAACCCTTGTTTCATTGCCTGCCTTGTCGGTCACAACAATCGTTTGTTCGCCCTCCGCCGGATTCAGCGTAAACTGATGATTGCTGTCAAGCGTAACTGTCTTGTCGTTTACAGTCACGGTATCGATATACTTTTCGTCAACGGTAACTATCTGCGCCGCACAATAGGTTTTGCCGGCTTCAATGCCGGTGATAACGGGGACTGTTGCGTCCAGCACAATGCCGTTTGTGTTAATGTAGGCAACGTTTCCGCTGGTATCGGTCAGTTTTGCATAAATAACATACTCGTTATCGGGATTGATACTGAACGGTGCGGAATATGCCGTGAAGGTCATTCCCGCAAGTTCCGATTCGGTAAGTGCCTTATCGCTCAGCAGGTATTCGATCTTAACCGCTTCGCCGCTGTTGTCCGCAGCGGTAACGGTTACCATCTGCGTATCCTTAAAGAACAAACCGAAGGTGATGGTGTTGAAGAAAGACTTCCAGCCGTTTTCGGCAATCTTGATTTCGCCTGTAGGCACTGCAATGTCACGCCACTGAGCCGTGATCGTCAAATCCTCGGCGGGCATGGTTGTCGGGAATGCTTTATCCCAACCGTTGAACTGATAGCCCTCTCTTGTCAGGGTCGGAGCGGTAATCGGTGTGCCGTAATCCTGCGTGATGGTAATATCCGCTTCGCCGTTTTCGGGCTTGACTGTGACGGTATATTGATTGATTTCCCACTTCGCCCAATATTCCTTGTTGCCCGTTTCGGAGTCGCCGATTGCCGTAACAGGAGAGCCGGTCAGATTTTCGTTGTAATACCAGCCCTTGAAGGTGTACCCGGTGCGCGTCACATCTGTCGGGAGTGTTGCACCCACGCCGTAGGTGTATCCGGTGACATTGCCGCTGTTGATCGTGCCGCCGTTTGCGTGCAGGGTTACGGTATAGGTCGGGGCTGTCCACTGCACCGTCAGTTCCGTCACATCAGCAGGAACGCTGTCGCCGGGTTCGTAGGATTTGCCATTGCCGTCAAGCCACATGAAGTAGCTGCCCGTATCTCCGTCCGGGCGGGTCAGACCGTCGGACGCAGGGGCGGTAAACGTGCTGCCGGTTTTCACGATGATTTGAATATCCTCGGAGCTATTCCCCAATTTGCCGCCGCCAAGGTCAAGGGTAACGACCTTCAGTCCGTCAGAACCCAGTGTGTCAGAGTTCAGGACTTCAAGGACGGGGCGGAAACCGACGAACGGATTGGAGTACGCAGCATGGTCGAAGATCCAGTGGCGGGCCGAACGGTACCCGCGAACCGCACGGTACCACGATTCGTAACTTGATGTGTCCTGCCCCCACGAATTCATTGTATTCCAGTTTTGGATATATCCATTGTCCTTGTTCAGTATCGTGTCCCATTCATTGCTTTGGGGCACGCCGCGTTCGGAATTGCCCGAACCTGTAAAGTTACTTCCCACAGACGGTGCGCGCAGGGTATATTCCACGCCGCCGCTGGCATAATTTTTGCCGAAAATCAGACCTGCGGTATTCAGGTCATTCCAGCTTACCGCATGCGTTACGGCATAGTCCGCCACAAACAGGCTGTGGGCATATTTGTTGTTCTGTGCATACTCCTCGGTGGTTTCCATCGCTGTTGTAAGCTTGTATGCGTCCACTGTCCCGGCGTAGGTAAAGGGAACATAGTGCAGGGTGCTGTCCGGCAGACCACCGTTTACCGTTCCGGGAATGTTCATCGCCGAAAGGTCAAAATAATATCTGCCGCCGGCGGTGAGAGTGAACTGCTCGTTTACTTTATTTTTTACCGTAAACGAAATATTCCGAAATTCGCCAGCATAGTCGGTTTTATAATCTCCGTTACACTGTTCGCTGAACAGTTTCAGGGTATAGCTGCCGTCTGCAAGGTCGGACGGAACGGTGACGTTTGCCGTGCCGCTTTGACTTTGGTTATTATGCGCGACGCGTCCGTAATAGAGGATATTGCCGGCGCTGTCCGCAATCATAGCGGAGATATATTCGTTTTCGCCGATATTTGTTGCGCCGAAGTATTCGACGGACAGGGTTTCACCCGCCTTCAAATTTGTTTTAGCGGCAGACGCATATATTTTGCGGCTGCTGTCCTTGATTGTCAACTTCCATTCATTGCCGGTGTACTCGGGAACTGCTTTGAATCCGTCAGGCTTCCCGCCCGCGGCGGCGGATGCAAAGAGGACAGAGTTCAGATTTAAGTTAAAAGCGGGACGAACACCAATTTCAGTACCGAGAGAGTGCCCGGCACAGGAGACAGAACCATTACCTTTCACAACAGCGACAACGTAAGCGGAGCTGCCCGGGGAGCGCAACCACCAATAGCTTGATGCCCATTTTGTATGTTCTTTATCCGCAATTCGCAGATCATTGTTTACCGCAGACGCTTCCGCTGTGGAAAGCGGCCAAAATACAGCGTTATCCACCTGAGCTCCCGCTACACAGTCGGTATTCTCTCCGTCGTAACTTCCGCTTGCAAGCGTCCGTTTCTTTACGGCAGCATTTTCTTTTGTCGTCAGCTTTTTTGCAAGCGCGTCTATCGCGGTTTTCAAATTACTCGGTGCATATTTGTTGTTTGCTATGGTATCGGCAAATTTCACAACTCCCATATTGCCTGCCGCAAGCAGGGTAATATCCCCTTGTGCGCTTGTAACACCGCTTCCGTCATAGCCGATAACTCGCCATGCAGCGGGATTATTATCATGGTTTTGCCCAAAATACACAGTCGGTGCGGTCGCTGTGTTTACATTTTTACTTAACACACTTATTGCATCTGCACCAAGCTGTATCGCAGCAGAGCCCTCTGCCCCAACCTCCTCGGCAAACACGCTTGTAGGCACAAGGCAGAGCAGCATACACAGGGCAAGCAGGGTGCTTACGATTTGCTTTTTCATCTTGTCTCCTCCGTTTCGCCGTCACTCGACAGCTTAAAATCGTATTTCATTTCCAGCATGGCAAACAGCTTATACATAACCTCTGTGGCAATCGCCTTGATATCCAGTGTCTGAATAAAGGCAAGCACTTTGGCCTGCTCCTCCTCCGGCACCTTGTACACTCGCAGTGCCGCTGTGAGAAAGCGGTCGAGCTTTCGCTCCAATGGAAAATGAATGTCGCATTTTCGTGCCATATAGCTGCGCATCAGTCCCGCCGTGCCGATTTCCATCTCGTAAAAGTCGCTCTCGGTATCATCGGGGAAATTCCCGCCGAAAATCTCTTTTAATTCCGCCGTGGTATGCACATAGATATATTCCGCCGTATCCGGGGCGGTATAGGCTTCGATATAAATCTCCCGCAGATTCTCGTTCAGCTCGGTGAGGGTGAGCTGGATCGCCGTATCCACCGCATAGGCATACACCGACGGCAGCTTGCTGTCCGCAATGCTTCTCGCCATGCCAAACTGACCGCCGAACATCGTTTCGGTCAAGTCCAGCAAAATTTTATCCTTGGTGGGAAACAGATTCAAATAGCTTCCTCTTGCAACGCCCGCTTCGTCAACGATCTGACTGACCGAGGTGTTTTTATACCCCTGCTCCAAAAAAAGGCGAACGCATGCGGTTAGGATTTTTTTCTTTGTTTCTCCGCTGCTTCTTCGCAAACAAATCACCTCTCTATAAAAGTTTTAGTATCCGTACTAATAATATCATATTGAGAAAGAAAAAGCAAGTGGTATTTGATAATTTTCCGCATTAAATTGTGACATTTTCGCAAATATTGCCTTCTTCCATTACTGACGGAACTTTATAACTTCTTGAATACTTCCAAAAAAGAAAAGCCACTGTCGCTTGACAGCAGCCTTTCCAATTGTTTGTTATGCGTAAATCAAATCGTTTGAAACAATATCTAGCGGCGTTGCGGATGTTGTTCATCTTCTGCACCCACAGCATTTGCTTTTCTGCTTTGAGCACTTCCGTTACACCTTCCTTTTCGGCAAGTTGTTTTACCAGACGAGAGAACATTTTCTCTGCCTGCTCGTTTATGTCGGCAAGGTAATAGTTCAGCTTGCCTCTTATCAGAAGTCCGGAATAGAGATGTCTTTTGTACCTGCGGATATACCACAAATGCCGTTGTCTCCATATGCCGACAGGTCTGCCCTCCGGCTCGTCCTCTCCTGCAATCAGATAGTAGTCCCCGACAAGCTCATAACGCAAGCCTGTCCTTTCGTCTGTAATGAATTTCTCCATTGTGTCGTCCTCCAAATAGAGATTTTTACTTCAAAATCCATTCCGCTGTCACTAAACAGTGTGTTTTGAAGTTTTGTCCTTATCTGGTTTCACTCATCTCTTGAACAATAGCAAACTCTGGTTCAAGAACGTCATATTTCTTTTTATCACAGGAAAAAACCGGTTCATCACGATTTTTTGTGGGATGGTGAACGGACAGAAGGAATAGAAAGATATCGAATCGAGGTAAAGAAGAAGTCATCATCACGGTAACCGTAGCCGATTCGTTTAGTGACCTTGATCTTGTTGTTGAAGCCTTCGAGCTTTGAGTTCCAACTGTATAGTTTCGGGGCGATTTTGGGCGTTTTCCTTCGATATGAACGGCTTTGTTTTAGCGGCGGTATCCTTTACCGTCAACCATTCAAAAGCCGCTGTTTGTCACTTCCGGGTAACAAAAAAGCGCCGTATCGCTACGACGCTTTTGTCTTGCTCGGAAGATGGAGCAAGGGAACGCTATTCAATTATCTGTTGTACTTTTTCTTTCTGCTGACAATCGTTGTGCCAATGGCTACCCCGCCGCTGATAAACAGCAGAGCAATCCACAAGGCAAAATTGCTGTTGTCACCGGTCTGAGGCGAAGTAGTTGCATTGTTACCCGGTTTATTGTTGCTACCGTTGTTATCACTTGGCAGCTTCGCCGTTACGGTTTGAGCCTTGGTGATTTCCTGTGTTGCTTTGGCGTCCTTGTAATACTTCTTGCAACCGGAGCAGTACCAATACTCGATATTGCCCTCGGTGGTCTTGGTCGCCGCAGTTGCCGGGAAGTGCTTTAAGTCGGTGTGGTTCTTCGCATCAAGCTCACCGTATTCCGCACCGCAGACTTCGCACTTTGCCTTGTCCTTGCAGGTCGCTTTCCCGCCGGTGTGCTCAGTCAGCTTCTTGCCGCAATAATCACACTTGTGGTCTTTGTTATCGTCTGCACACTCGCTGATTATATAATCGCAGATATCACATTTGTGGTCTTTGTTTGCATCGATGCAATTCTCGGTTTCCGTATGGCTGGTGTCACGCTTACAGATTCGGGTGTGGGTCTTTTCATCGCTGTTCTGCGTCCAAGCGCCCCAGTTGTGGTCCAGCGCATTGCCGGAGAAGAAGGTCGCCTCATCCGCCGTGCCCTCGGAGCTCAGACCGCAGACTGCGCAGGACTTGTAGTAGACCGCCTTTTCGGTACAGGTTGCAGCAGACTTCAAATACTGCGCCTCTGCTTTTTCGGCAGTGAAGCTGTGTGCCGCCATCTCGCCGTATTCGCCGCCGCAGACCGTGCAGACAGCCTTGGCGGTACAGGTTGCCGTGCCGCCGTGGCAATTCTCGGTTTCCGTATGGCTGGTGTCACGCTTACAGATTCGGGTGTGGGTCTTTTCATCGCTGTTCTGCGTCCAAGCGCCCCAGTTGTGGTCCAGCGCATTGCCGGAGAAGAAGGTCGCCTCATCCGCCGTGCCCTCGGAGCTCAGACCGCAGACTGCGCAGGACTTGTAGTAGACTGCCTTTTCCGTGCAGGTGGCGGCGGATTTCAGGTACTTTGCATCCACGGTCTCCGCCGTGAAGTCGTGGGGCAGCTTTTCGCCATACTCAGCCTTGCAAAACTCACAGACGGCATTTTGGGTGCAGGTCGCTTTGCCGCCGGAGTGCTCCGCGTAGCCGTTCTTTCCCGCGTTATCCGTCACATCGCAGCTTTCATTGGCACATTCATGCCAGTGATGCGTTGCATCGGACGTCCACTCGGACTTCCATCTGTGGCCTGTGGCTGGAATCGGCTCTATTTTTGTTGCGCCGCACTTGGTGCAGCTATATGTCTCTTCGCCCGCTTTTGTGCAGGTAGGCGCTATTGTTATCGTACCGTTGTCCCAAGTATGAGGGCTTACGTCATCCTTTGCATCGCAACGGGAACACTGCTTCCAGTGCATGTTATCATCATGTGTCCAAATGGTGATAAAATCATGTCCCAGAACATCACCATATTCCGCACCGCAAACTGTGCATGTTGCTCTTTGGGTGCAGGTTGCCGTACCGCCGGTGTGCGCACCGTATCCGTCCTTTTTGGAATCATTATTCTTCACATCGCAGTTGGCATTCAGGCACTCATGCCAATGATGCGTCGCATTGTGCTGCCACGCCTGATCCCAGCTGTGACCGTTCGCCTGAATCGGCTCGTTTTTTGTCGCGCCGCATTCGTCACAGGTATATATTCTTTCGCCCTCCGTCAGGCAGGTAGACGGTACGGTCACCTTGCCATTGTCCCAAATATGAGGGTTCTCGTCATTCTTTGCATCACAGCGGGCGCATTTCTTCCAGTGGGTATCCCCGTCATGATGCCATACGGATGCGGAGAAATCGTGACCTAAAGCCACGATCGTGCCGCCGCAGACCGAGCAGGCAACGGGCTCCGTGCAGGAGATCTGCGTGGTGTTGCCGGAGTGGTCGCACACCGTCCATATCGCCGTCGCCCCGGCATTCTCAAGCATCGGCTTCGTATAATCAAACCCTGTCCAGCCGCTGAAAATATATCCTGTTTTGACGGGGTTTTCGGTCGGAAGCGTTGCCTTCTGTCCGCGCAAAACTCTCTGCGCATCCATCGCGCTGCCGCCGTCGGTGTCGAAGGTCAGATAACGGCATGCGCTGTCATGGATAACCGCTCCGCCGTATGTCACCCTTCCGTAATAAATGCCGCCGATCACATTGCCTCTTTTCAGATTGACCCTGCCGTTAAAGGTTCCGCCTTTTATGGTTCCGCCGTCATTGATCACAGCGCCGTCAAATATGCCGCCGAAAATGAAGCCTTTATTCGTCACCTCGGCGCCAATACCGACTCTGTCCGCCGCGGTAAAACCGCCGGTTTCTCCGATGATAAGCTCCCGGACAAATTTGCCACCGTACACAAGCAGCTCGCCGGACGACATCTTGATATCCCCGATGGATCCCCGTGTGCCACAGTCGGTTACGGTCAGCGTGCCGCCGTTTGCATAAAGTCTCGGTTTGTTCGTTCCGCCCACGCCGCGGATGGCGTATCCGTTCAGGCAGATCTGCACCCCGTCGGGCATAAAATAATCGGAGTTGGATTTCAGAAGCACATTGCCCGTCAGATAGTAGTTTCCTGCCGCGGTCGGGAGAGAATCCGTCTTTGTCCAAGGTGTCCACATGAGCGGAGAATGCACCGTATGCCCCTCCGCCGCATTTTCTCCGCCGCAGACGCAGTGAGAGTGGATCTGACTTTCGATCACGACCTTGCGTGAATCGGTGCTGAGTGTGCTGAGATCGTCGCCGGGCTTATATGTGGTGTCCCCGCCGTTCTTGTCGGTGGCGGTGATCTTTGTAAAGCCGCTTATGGTTCCGAAGGTGGGACCGCGCATCACGATATCCTTGGACTCAAGCTCCACCAGACTGCTTTCGAAAGTCGGTTTTGCATACTTGTAGCCGGAGAATGCGTATTGATTACTTTTTGCCTTGAATATGCTGTTTTTAACGGAAAAAGTCGTGTCTACGCCGTCTAAGCATATTGTTCTTCCCACTTTCAAAACATCCGCCTCTGCATAAATCACACTGTCTGTGCAGGTGGTTCCGCCTTGGCCCTGCAAAACTGCGTAGAAGTTGGCAAGGTGAGCATCTAAAGACGAATAGATTCCCGCATTAATATACGAGTTTTCGATCGAGATTCTACCGGTGGCATAAACACACCCGCCCTGCATCGCTTTCTGCACATTTTCTTGGCGGTCTTTGCCGACGATAAGATTCAGCGCCGCGTTTTTTATCTTTAGGTCGGACACACGGATCGCAACGTTGTCGCCGGCATTTTGCATACCGCCGATCACCGTGATGTCTAACGAACAGTTACGGATTTCACATTTTCCCATTGAAATGGCATAAGCGTACTTATACCCGCCCGTCGTTCCGGGAAGCGTGACCGTCAGGCTGTCCTCACGGCTGTTTCCCTTGATGAGAAAGGAACTGCTTGAGGCGGAGATCGCACAAATGCTCGTCTTCTTATCACTTTCGTCTGCCCATTTGATCTCGTTTTTTCCTTTAAGGATCAGCGTGTCAATGCCGCTGCGAATGTCTATGGCTTTTTCTTCGGTCGTCACGCTGATTGTGGCGTTTTCGAGCATCAGCGTTTTGGCGGACGCGTCAAAAACAACGCTGCCAGAAATGCCCTCACCCGTGATGCTTCCGCCCGCCGCGGGCACGGCAATTCCGTTGACCTTTGCAGAGACCTCATCCGCTGCCAGCACTGCCGTCGGCATAAGGCAGAGCACCATACAAAGAGCGAGCATGATACTGATTAATCGTTTTTTCATGTTGTTACCTCCGTTTCTCCGTCCTTCGACAGCTTAAAGTCGTATTTCATTTCCAATATTGCAAACAGTTTGTACATAACCTCTGTAGCAATTGCTTTAATATCCAGTGATTGAATAAAGGCAAGCACTTTGGCCTGCTCCTCCTCCGGCACCTTGTACACTCTCAGTTCCGCCGTGAGAAAGCGGCTGATTTTTCGCTCCAGCGGGAAATGAATGTCACATTTACGTGCCATATAGCTGCGCATCAGCCCTGCCGTGCCGATGTCCATTTCATAAAAATCGCTGTCGGTGTAATCGGGAAAATTCCCACCGAAAATCTCTTTTAATTCCGCCGTGGTATGCACATAGATATATTCCGCCGTATCCGGGGCGGTATAGGCTTCGATATAAATCTCCCGCAGATTCTCGTTCAGCTCGGTGAGGGTGAGCTGGATCGCCGTATCCACCGCATAGGCATACACCGACGGCAGCTTGCTGTCCGCAATGCTTCTCGCCATGCCAAACTGACCGCCGAACATCGTTTCGGTCAAGTCCAGCAAAATTTTATCCTTGGTGGGAAACAGATTCAAATAGCTTCCTCTTGCAACGCCCGCTTCGTCAACGATCTGACTGACCGAGGTGTTTTTATACCCCTGCTCCAAAAAAAGGCGAACGCATGCGGTTAGGATTTTTTTCTTTGTTTCTCCGCTGCTTCTTCGCAAACAAATCACCTCTCTATAAAAGTTTTAGTATCCGTACTAATAATATCATATTGAGAAAGAAAAAGCAAGTGGTATTTGATAATTTTCCGCATTAAATTGTGACATTTTCGCAAATATTGCCTTCTTCCATTACTGACGGAATTTTATGACTTCTTGAATACTACCCGAAAAGGAAAAGCCATCGTCTGTGACAGCGACTTTTCTTGCTTAGTATTAACAGTATATAAGCTCACTGGAAACGATTTCCATAGCAGCGCTGCGGATATTGTTCATCCTCTGCACCCACAGCATTTGATTTTCCACTTTGAGGGCTTCCGTTACGCCCTCTTTTTCGGAAAGCTGTTTTACCAGCCGAGAAAACAATGCTTTCGCCTGCTGATGGGCTTTCGTGCAATCGGTGTTGCAAAATCTCTGCCTTGTGCTGTTCGGATAAAACTCCTTACCACACTGTTCGCAGATACGCTTCGGGTACTTATGACCGTCATTCGCCGCCCAGCGTTCCACCTTGGTTTTAGCTCTATGCGCAGCATTGCTCTCACGCTGCCGGTTTTTCTTGCGCTTGGCTTTTTTCAGCGCTTCTTACTCGGCTTTCCGTACTTTTAATTAGTTTATTGTCTTCCATAAACTTTTCAATTGATTTTGCACGATTAATGTAATCATCTGTAATGTCAGGTTTAAAGAAACTAAATGTTTCATCATAACTATAAACTTCCTTAAAAATACTTTCAGGACTATCCTTAGTAGCTAGTTTTTATATACATCTGTAGGGCTTTTCTCAGCCTCTTCTTGAGAACAAATTAATGTCTTTGAAATAGCAATTGCAGCTCTTGTGTTCTCTTTTAGCCACTGACTTCTACCTGCAAATAAGAAACCTGATGATAGACTACTGTCATTTGAAGAATCAATAATTATATTTCCAAGACCGGCATTCTCAAAAACTGCTAAACTTGATACAGTTGAAACAACTGCATCAGCATCTCCTGAAGCTAGTAACGTTTGAGCATCTGAAATTGAATTTAACTGGTTGATTTTACTTATATCAACATTATTTTTCTTTGTAACATCTAAGAAGTATTTTTATGATATTGTTCCTAATGCTACTACAACACTTTGCCTTCAAGGTCAGAGATACTCTTTATTCCACTGCCCTTTCTAGCTAAAAGACCAAAGTTTAATTGTGATGTTGATAGTGCAAAACCTTTTAAGTCAACTCCATTACTTACAGCAGTAATTAGTGGAAATTCTGCATATACTGCAACATCAATTTCATTTGCTGAAAAAGCTTCATTTACTGCAGGTCCTGCTTGAGCTCAACAGTATATCCTTCTTTCTTAAGTCCATCTTGTAGATAACCAAGTTTATAAAAATACTGTGCATTATCGAGTAAAGAACTTTCAGCATCTTGTCCTGTTGTACCAATTCTGATTACTTTAGTACCGGAAGTGGTTTTACAGCCACATCCTTGTGTTGGTTAAATCATATTCGTTATTACCTATAAATTCAATAGGAATAATATTATAAATTTTTCTATATGAAACTTATCATAATTTTTTCTATATACTATAATTAGAAATAAAAAAGTTGGCTCATAATGAACCAACTTAATATAACATTATTTATTTTTTATGATATTAGCTAATAAATATATTCTATCAATGCAGTGTTCAAAGAACTGTTCATTTGCACCACATAAACAGTTTAATGACGGTTTAACATTTATAAATGGCTCTCTCCATCTTCTGCAACCGCCACGACATAAATACAAATATTTGCATTTTTAACATTTATCATTTATGGGTAAAGAACAACTTACAAAGTTCTTTGCTTTATCTGACTTAATTAAATTATTGAAATCATCATCAATTGTTCCAAGTTTCCACTCATCTGTACAGTAAAAGTCACAAGGATAAACATTGCCGTTATCCTCAACAACAAAGTAACAATTACATTTACCTGACATACCACAGGATTCAGGCATATATCCGGCTGCCATTTGTACCCAATTAGAGAACATTCTTATATCAATATTACCACTATGTACATAATCATCATACCAAATATCAAATAGCTCACAGAGAAATTCTCCATATGTATTAGCATCTAAAGACCATTCTGACTTTGTATCACTATCATCAAGACAAGGTATGTATTGTTGAAACTGAAAGCCTTTTTCTTTAAAGAAGTTATAAATATATTTAGTTTTCTTCACAGAATAGGATGTAACAACACTAACAATATTATACTTTACCTTATTCATCATACCTAAAAATTCTTCATCTCTTTTAGCAGATAACTTTTTGTAAAAGCAATAACTACAAATGATATTACAAGCTGATGATGCAGGCTTAATTAAAATACTTGTTGCAGGCATAACCATTCCTCTTTTCTACTTATTATTGCAATTATAAGTTATTGCAAATACTTATACAATTAGAATATTTTTATAAATTTTTCATAGTCTCTTTGCATAAATAAAAAATATGTGAAAGTTAATTACCAAATCAACAATATATCATAATGTTATTGTATAATCTAAATATAATATTTTGTAGATATGTTGGTGTTTTGTATGAAACGCATATTATTAATTCTAATTACTTTATTATTAATACTAACAAGTTGCTTTAGTGCTAATTGTGTTACAAGGACAAGTTATAAATTAATAAATAACAGTAAGTTATATTACTTTGCTGACAGTAAGAATGACTATATTGTTAGTGTAAAGGATAGAACTGCTGTTGTTAATAAAATAGGTTATGGCTATAGCACAATTAAAACGAATGCTGAAATAACTAAGTGTAATTATGCCGGTAGTTATTTTCATTTCTTTTCCGATAGTAATAATGGTAAAATAGGTGTTGTAAAATTTAATTATAATAGTGGTAAGTATGAAACTATAACTATGAATGATGGCACAAAAACTAGGTGGACACTTTGTTCTGTAGATAAAAGTAATAACTATTATTTTGTTGACTTCAATAATAGGTCCTTGTTGCGTAAATTTAATTCTAAAGGTAATCCGGTAAATACATATAAATTTGATAGTAACATTAATCAAATTGATACTACAAACGGCACTTATCAATTTGTATTAACCTCTTATGGACTGTGTTATATTAAAGGTAATACTATTTATTCAACATCAAATGATTACAACATATTCCCTATGTCAATGGTTAATGATGAATATTATTGTGGTAACGGAAAAGTGTATTCATTATTTAATACCAATGAATATGGTAGTTACAAAGATAACAAGACTGCTTTATTGTCACAAGGAATTGCAAAAGCAAGTGGTAATAAAATAGTATATTCTGATTTTAGTAGTTCAACTAATAAGGAATATTCTTTTAATTTTAATATTGAATATTTGTATGGTTATAAGGATAGAATTATCGTAACCAAAGGAAGCAATATTTATATTGTAAAAACCGGTGAATTAAAAAGTAAAAAAGCAAATACTACTAAGACAATTGAAAATAATAATACTAAAACATATGGTATTTATACTAACGCATATACTATAGGTGATAAATACATTACCGGTGTAAGCCCCAATACAACTATTGCAACATTTAAGAAAAATGTTAGTTATGATGGTTATGATATTGCTTTCATTAAGAATGGCAGTGTAGTTTCAAGTGGTAAAATCGGTACAGGAATGATTGTTAGATTTACAGGAAATAATGAAGTTGTAGAGAGAACTTTTATAATTAAAGGTGACGTTAATTGTACAGGCACAGTGAACAGTAAAGATACTGATACATATATGAACTTTCTACTTGGATTAGAAGGTTTAACTGATGAAGCAATGATAGCTTGTGATATAAATAATGATGGTGTATTGGATAACAGTGACCTAGTATTAATGGCAAAATTAAGAGAATAAAAAAGACCAATGCATAACAATACATTGGTCACAAAACATAAATTAAGGCTTTGACAAATTGTCAAAGCCTTAAAATTTATATATGAATTTTATTAGTCGCTATTTCTTACAAAGATTTGAACAAGAAGATTTATAATTTTAAAGTATAAATAAATGATTGTATAAGCCAAACCAAAAGCAGCCATCCATTCATAACTTTTATCCATCTTTCTTTCAACACATTCTTCAATACCATCAAAGTCAGCTACTAGGAATATTGCTGCAATAATAATAAAGACAATTGAAGAAATGATACTTACTACAGGATTTGCAAGAATTCCATCAATACCCATTGCAACAATATTTAGACCTGGAATAAAGTGCATAACAATTAGAAGAATGCTACCGATAATAATTGAACCAAATAGTATAAACATAAACTTTCTGAATTTTGCAGTTACTTTAATAATTCTATTGGGTTTGAATATACTCCAACTTTGCAAGTAATATTAAATTTCATTTGTTGATTATTTACTCCATTTATTTAAAATTTTTAATCCTATCAATAACTGAACTACAATCTTCAATTTTTAATCTATCATTTAATTTACTTGTTATAATATCTAAATTATCATTGTTAACGATTTCCTCTAAAATAGATATGGCAGATAATCGAATATGATAATCATTGTCATTTAATAATAGGAAAATCTCATCAATAACATTTTCACCAAACAAATACAAGCAATATAGACAACTTAAAATACAATCTTTTGACTTATTACAGCTTTTAATTTTATATACATATTCTTTAAAGTCATTAGAAATTCCTAAACTAAAAACAACATCACCTAATGACATAATTGCATAACTTTTCGCTAAATTGTTTGTATCGGTACTAATTGCATTTTGAAGTAAAGAAACTGATTTTATATCACTAAAGACAGACAATGAATCGAATACTTCTGTTCTGACATAGTCATTTTTATCTTTTGAAAGTCTATTTAAAATTTCAAATCCAAATTCATCAATAGATTTTACCATCAAGGACGCTACTAAGCCTTTTACAAAAGAATTTGAGTCATATGATAATTTTCTTAATAGTAATTTCTGTTTATCAGTAAATTCGTTTAATTCATCATAGTTGTTTAGCAATTCAATTTTTTCTTTTACTACCATATATATTCATATCCTTGTTTTTATAATAATACAAATATATTATACTAAACTGAAAACAGAAAAAATATTAGCAATATGTATAACAATACACCAAACTATTATAACATATTAAACAAAAAGGTCATAAAAAATATGACTTTGATTCTATGTTGCAAGAATGATTACTATTAGTCTAAATTTCTTAACTACCGGCATTCCACCTTATTTCAATTATTATTTTGCTAAGTTAATTTGTGTTGAAAGAAGTGGTGCTTCATCTTTTACAAGTTCTAGACTATCTAGTAACTTTTCTGTTGAAGAAACAATATACTTACAGTCTGTCGAGAATGAACGATTTTCATTCTGATACATTTTGTGATAGAAAGATAGATTAAAACAATAAGTTTTGTATTTATTTTGTGGTTCTTTTAATCCATTAACAAAATTATGAAATATAGGTTGCAAAAGCATTTCATATTTCATATGTTGTGCCATACCACCGGTAAAGAATGCATTATGTGCAAAAGTAAAGCAATCTGCAATATAATGTACTGCTGTACCTAATAAGAACCATTGATATGGTGTTGATATTGTGGTGGAAGAAAGTTTTTCAACAATTCTGTCAATGTGTTTCTTGCAATTTGGAGCATTGTGACCATGAAGTAATTTGTGCTTTATTGAACCTCTGATATATGTAAATGGATTATAGTCTGGTTCAACACATCCAATAAGAAACCACTTTTCTTTTAAAGGTGATAACTTCATTTTCTTAATATTAAGTAGGTATTTACCCAGTAGTAGATGATCGTCAGTTTTCAATTTAACTCAACATCCTTTCTGAAACTCTTTAGGTCATTAAGTGTAAGTGACTTATTATGATTAATAGGTTTCCATTCAGATTTAGTAAATGGAGCAATTACAGAAATCGGAATATATGTAATCATAAATATCGGAAATGTAAATGCATACAGAATTTTCTTAACATTACTACAACAAATATTCTTCCATTCTGTTATTGTTGTGATAGCATCAATAAAGAACATTGTTAAATACAAATTCAATGCACTTTGTCCAAGTGATAATAAGATTGTTGATACGCCATCACTTTTAATTATACTAACTACTATAGCAAATATATTAACTATTATGCTAACCTATAAAAGAACATTAGCCGGTGTAATATTCATCAACATATCAATGACTGAGAATTTACCTTTTAATGTGTACTTAAAAAGTCTTTTGCCATACTAACCTAGGATTTGTAAATAGCCTTTAGACCATCATAGTATTTGTGTTACTGATTGTTTGAAACTAGAAAGAAATAGGAATATACAAAAATTGATAAGCATAACAAACAAAGAATACAAGCATAATGGAATAGTTAATCATATTGATTGTATCTATAATATCACCTACCTTAATAAAATAATATATACTGTACAAAAATTCTACTAGTAGTTTTTGTAAGTTCTTTATTTTCTTTTTCTTTCATTTACTTATACGCAAATAAATTAAATAGGTTGGTATTAAATTATATTTTTTACCCAATTATAAAAGTGATATTTGAAATTGTCCTCTTAATATGTTAAAATATAGTAATGTAATTTTTGTTTACAAGAAAGTATGGATAATGATTATGAATGATGCAAAAATATTTTTACTTGATGATAAACAAGAAATTATTAATATGATTGAGCCTGCTTTAAGAAAAGAAGGCTATGAAAATATATTTTCTGCAAATAACATTACTACTGCTGAAAAGCAGTTAAAGAAATAATACCTAATATTATGATTCTAGTTATGTTACCTGATGGTGACGGTTTAGACTTTATGAAAGAAATTCGTAAATCATCTGATATTCCTGTTATCTTTCATACTGCTAAAGATGAAGAGATTAAGACAAAATTATTGGTCTTGGTTTAGGTGCAGATGGTTACATAACAAAACCCTTCTTAACGAAATAACTCTGCAGTCATCGAATACTTTTTTACATATATAAAGCCCAGCTTTCGCTGGACTTTTTCGACATGCTGAAAGGTCTGTATTTCTACAGACCTTTAATTATTTATTCACCTAAAATTTTTCTGATTTTAGCAAGTGTATCAATAGTAGTTTTTAAATCTTCTCCATCAATATTAGCAATAATCTTGCTATAAGCACTTACTAAACTTTCTTTCTGACCATGCATCTCAGAAACTGCCTTAGTTGTAGGAGTGATATATGTTCTTTCTTTTTTATCATCGGTATGCCATTCTACATAACCTTTTTGCTGAAGCTTTTTTACTGCTTTGGAAATATCCGTAATAGACATATGCATATATTCAGCTAAATCTGAAAGATAAACACCATCTTCAATTTCTGAATTTTCCATACAATGCTTTATGCTATATAAAAATAGATAATCAGCTTTTTCAAAAGTTTTGAATATATTGTCAATATTAATACTTCTTAGAAAGAAATCTTCTTGGATACTACTCAATTACATCTGTCCTCTCTTTTTACATAATCTTTATTTGTTACAAGGCTCTTGTATGCAGGTCTGATAATCTTATCAGTAGTTACAAGTTCCTCAATACGGTGAGCACTCCAACCAACTATTCTTGCAATTGCAAACAACGGTGTGTATAGTTCCTTAGGGATACCCAGCATATCGTAAACAAAGCCACTGTAGAAGTCAACATTAGGACTAACACCTTTGTAAATCTTTCTCTTTTCAGAAATAACCTTTGGTGCTAGTTTTTCAATGTTGTTATATAAAGTCATATCATCATTGCGATGCTTTTCTTCTGCAAGCTGTTCAACAAATCTCTTAAATACTTTTTCTCTTGGGTCAGATAATGAATAAACTGCATGACCCATACCATAGATAAGACCTTGCTTATCAAATGTTTCTTTATTAAGAATCTTTTTTAGATAATTTTCAATTTCATCTTCATCATAGAAATCAGATACATGATGACGAATATCATCAATCATATTCATAACCATAATGTTAGCACCACCATGCTTCTTACCTTTTAGTGATGACATAGCAGCAGCAATAGCTGAATATGTATCTGAACCTGAAGAAGTAACAACTCTTGTTGTAAAGGTTGAGTTATTACCACCACCATGTTCCATATGAAGTAGTAAAGCAATATCAAGAACCCTGGCTTCAAGTTCTGTATATTTTTGATCCGGTCTAATCATACGAAGAAAGTTCTCAGCAATAGAAAGTTCAGGATCAGGTCTATGAATATACATACTACCGTCATTTTCGTAGTGGTTATATGCGTGATACGCATATGCTGCCATCATTGGGAATGTACTAACAAGCATCATACATTGTCTTAATACATTGGAAAGTTCAAGATTGTCCTTATCTTTATCATATGATGCTAAAGTAAGAATACTTCTAGTCATTGAGTTCATAATGTCAGCAGTAGGAGCTTTCATAATTACATCACGAGTAAAGTTAGTTGGTAATTCCATACCGTCAGAAAGAGCAATTTTGAATTTGCTTAACTGACTTTCTGTTGGAAGTTCACCAAATAATAGAAGATATGCACCTTCTTCAAAAATAAACTTCTTACCTGTTGAGCCATTTACAATATCTTGAACATTATATCCACGATAAAGAAGTTCACCATCACAAGGTGTCTTTACTCCATCAATATATTTAAAGGCAGTAATTTGAGATATATTTGTAAGTCCTGTTAAAACACCTTGACCATTTTCATCTCTTAAGCCTTTTTTTACACCATACTCTGCATATAAGCCTTTGTTGATTGAGTCATGAGTAACACACAAATCAACATTACTTTTTGCATAATTAAGTAGCTTATCCATAAATAACTCCCTTCGTATAAAGAACTATGAGTTAAGTTCCTTTTCTACATTGTCATTAATTTTGTGTATTATAGATTTAAGTACAGAAATTTCATCTTTTGTGATTTCTTTTTGAATTACATTTTTACAATTACAATACACTTTATCAACTTTATCTATTATATCCATTGCTCTTTTTTCGATAATAATATGCATTATTCTGTGGTCTTTACTGTCCTCAGCAAGACGAATATAACCATTCTCTCTTAGGTTATCCAAAGAATGAGAAATATGAGCTTTGGATAAATGAAATATATTCATTATTTCCTTTGAAGTATCCACATATGGGTGATTATATAAGAACACCAATATATCAACCTCAATAGGTTTTAATTCGCAATCGGCTAAAACCGGTTCCATTTTTTTATTAATTAATTTTTTAATCTGTCTAGCAACAGACAACAGTTCATTTGCTTCCATATAATACCTCTTAGTTCGGTAACGAACTATTAAGAAGTATAACACTAATTTGTATAAAAGTCAAGTAAATCAAGGGTTGTACACATAATTTTCACTAAACATTCACTATAATATAATTAATTTTGTACAAATATAAAAATACCGACTACTTTTCTGTAGTCGGTAATAAGATTATTAAGAAATTATTGCTTAATTAAAATTAGTCTTTTGGTAACTTAAAGTCATCAGAAAAATCAAAAGTAGCAAAGTAGTCACCTGGAGTTTCTGCTCTTCTAATTAATTTATGTGAGCCATCTTCCTTTAGTAGTACCTCTGCACTTCTTAGCTTACCGTTGTAGTTGTAGCCCATTGAGAAACCATGAGCACCGGCATCATGAATATAGATAATGTCACCCATATCAATCTTTGGTAACATTCTGTCAATAGCGAATTTATCGTTATTTTCGCATAGGCCACCTGTAACATCATACTTATGGTCGCAAGGTTCATTTTCTTTACCAAGAACAGTAATATGGTGATAAGAACCATACATTGCAGGACGCATTAGGTTTGCTGCACAAGCATCAAGACCAATGTATTCCTTATAAATATGCTTTTCATGAATTGCAGTAGCAACCAAAGCACCGTATGGTGCAAGCATATATCTTCCAAGTTCTGTGTAGATTTCTACATCGCCCATTCCCTCAGGAACAAGGATTTCTTCAAATTTTTTTCTAACACCTTCACCGATAATAGCAATGTCGTTCTTTGGCTGTTCAGGTTTATAATCAACACCAACACCACCTGAAAGGTTGATAAACTTAATATGTACACCTGTTTTCTTGTGTAGTCTAACTGCTAGGTTAAATAGAATACCGGCTAGTTCAGGATAATATTCATTTGAAACGGTATTTGATGCTAAAAATGCGTGAATACCAAATTCTTCAGCACCGGCCTTTTTAAGTTCAGTAAATGCTTCAACCATTTGTTCTTCACTCATACCATACTTTGAGTCACCGGGAGTATCCATAACCTGAACTTTTTCTTCACTGTCAGCTAGTTTAAAAACACCACCAGGATTGTATCTGCAACAAATTGTCTTTGGAACACCACAAACCTTTTTGATAAACTCCACATGAGTTAAATCATCAAGGTTAATGTTAGCACCTAGTTCATAAGCCTTTTTCATATCCTGTACAGGTGTAACATTTGAACTAAACATAATGTCACTACCTGTGATACCACAAGCCTCACATAGTTCAAGTTCTGTATAAGAAGAGCAGTCCATACCACAACCCTCTTCTTGTAAAATCTTCATTAGATATGGGTTAGGAGTAGCTTTTACTGCAAAATATTCCTTATAACCTTTGTTCCAACTAAAAGCCTTGTTAAGTGCTCTAGCATTTTCTCTAATACCCTTTTCGTCATAAATATGGAATGGTGTAGGAATATCCTTAATAATATCCTTAGCCTGTTCCAAAGTAATAAATGGCTTCTTCTCCATTTTTATTCCTCCTCTGAATCTTTTAAGTATTCCTCAACACTTTCATTAATAACACCGATTATTGACTCGGCACCTTCCCCTGTTTGTGCTGAAAATGGAAATAATCTTATATCATCAAACTCTTTTAGAGTTTCCCCAATCATAGCTAAATTCTTATTAACTTCTGATTTCTTTAGTTTATCCAGTTTTGTAAGAACCACAATATATGGCAAACCACTATTGTGTAAAAAACTAATCATACCAATATCATCTTGAGTTGGTTTATGTCGCATATCAAGTAACTGAACAACTAGGCAAAAGGCTCTTTCTTGGTCAAAATAGCCTTCCATTAGTTCTGCCCATCTTTGTTTTTCAGCTTTACTTACCTTTGCATAACCATAACCCGGTAAATCTACAAGATGAAAATCATCAACATCAAAAAAGTTAATTGTTGCAGTTTTACCTGGCTTTGAGCTAATTCTGGCCAAAGCCTTTCTACCACAAAGTTTATTGATAAGTGATGACTTACCAACATTACTTTTGCCGGAAAAAATAACTTCAGGTTTAGTTGACTGAGGTAACTGACTGCTTGTACCACAAGCAAATTCAAATTCTGCACTATTAAAAGTCATAATTACCTCCTACTGTCTAATTGCATTAACTAGTCCATCTTTAACAGTTGTACCAGTACTTTTTGCAAATGATTTATTATAATTGCAAATTGCAATTTCTAAAACCTCTGTTATATGTTTAACAGGTTTAAATTCAACCTTTTCTTTAACTATATCATCAACTTCTTCAAGGTCTTTAATGTTGTCATAAGGAATGATAACAGTTTTCATACCATTTCTATAGGCTGCCATACTTTTCTCTCTAAGTCCACCTATTGGAAGAACTTTACCTCTTAAAGTAATTTCACCTGTCATAGCAACATCACTTCTTACAGGCATATTAGTTAATGCTGAGAAAATAGCAGTTGCCATTGTTACACCGGCTGATGGTCCATCTTTTGGAACTGCACCTTCCGGAGCATGAAGATGGATGTCATTTTTTCTATAGAAATCATTATTAATTATGTACTTTTCACTCATAGTACGGATACAAGTAATAGCAATCTTTGCTGATTCTTGCATTACTTCACCTAATGAACCTGTTAGCTGAATATTACCCTTACCAGGCATTAATGCCACTTCAATAGGTAACAATGTACCACCAACAGAAGTCCAAGCCAATCCGTTTACAACGCCAACTTCATTGCTTTTACTCTTAGTGTCATCAGTAAATTTATAAGCACCTAAGAATTCTTGAACATTCTTATCTGTGATAGAAACTGAGTCAACTTCTTCCATAAGTATTTTAACTGCTGATTTTCTCATTAAGGAAGCAATTGTTCTTTCTAATGAACGAACACCTGCTTCTTTTGTATAGTAATCAATTAATGAATAAATACCCTTAGAAGAAATTTTGAACTGTGTTTTATCAAGGCCATTTAATTCAAGTTGTTTCTTAATTAAATGCTTTTTAGCTATATTCAGCTTTTCTTCTCTTGTATAAGATGGAAGTTCAATAATATCCATTCTATCCCTTAATGGTGCAGGGATAAGTGACAAGTCATTTGCAGTTGTGATAAACATTACATTTGATAAATCAAAAGGAATTTCTAAGTAATGGTCAACAAATGTACTGTTCTGTTCACTGTCAAGAACTTCAAGTAAAGCTGATGTTGGGTCACCTTTGTAGTCTTGTCCAAGCTTATCAACTTCATCAAGAATAATCAAAGGATTCATACTCTTTGCACTTCTCATTGCATTGATAATTCTACCCGGCATAGAACCTATATATGTCTTTCTATGACCTCTGATTTCTGCTTCATCATGAATACCACCAAGGGCAATTCTTGCACTATTCTTGCCAATAGCTTTAGCAATAGACTGTGCAATAGAAGTTTTACCAACACCGGGAGGCCCAACCAAACAAATAATCTGTGAATTGTTCTTACGGTTAAGAATTTTAACTGCAAGTTGTTCAATAATTCTATCTTTAACCTTATTTAAACCATAATGTTCTTTATCTAAAGACTTCCTAACTTTATGAATTTCAAGTTTATCAGTTGTAAACTTATTCCATGGCAAATCAAGACAAGTATCAAGATATGTACGAATAACAGTAGCTTCTTGATTTGAATAACCCATTTTCTTAAGTTTAGCACATTCTTTTAATAAAGTCTTTTCAATTTCTTCATCAAGGTGTAAATCTAAAATTTTCTTTTTATATTCTTCTGATTCAGATTCAGGATTGTCCTGTTCACCAAGTTCTTCTTGAATTACTGCAAGTTGTTCCCTTAGAAAATAATCTCTTTGATTTTTCTCTATATTCTGTCTGGCTTTTTCCACAATGTCATTTTCAATTTCAATAACATTGATTTCCTCCAACAGTAATTCAATTAAGGCTTCCAGCCTTGCTTCAATATCAAAGATATTTAGAATTGTCTGTTTATTTGTATAGTCGGTAATAATATTACTAGCTATATAATCAGTAATTTCAGAGGCATCTTTACAAAGACTTAGTTTATAAAGATAATCAGTAGAAAAACTAGGTGTAATAGATATATATTGTTCAAATACATTTTTTGCTGTTCTTACTAAAGCATCACCTTTTTCACTGTCGGTAATTTCACTTCTAGGAACTTCTTCTACTTTAGCAAATAAGCAATTTGTATCTGTTGTAATCTCTTTTAAAATACCACGATATTTACCTTGAATAGTAACTCTTATAATATCTTCTTGTTGATTTACTATTTGGGTAATGTTGCAAATAACACCAACTTTGTAAACATCATCAAGTTTTGGTCTATTTACAGAAGTTAGCTTTTGTGTGGTTACAAAAATTTCTTGGTTATTAAGCATAGCAGCTTCTACGGCAGCTTTACTACGCTTTCGACCTACATCAAAATGTAGAATCATATCCGGAAATACAACTAATCCCTTTAGTGGTAGAACCGGTAATTCAACAATATTAGGTGTATCGTTCATATAATCACTCAATTCAAAAATAGCTGTACCCAAAGAGTACAGCTATTTCGTATGTTTATTTAAGCTGTTGGATTGGATTCTTCATCCATAATTATTGGTTGCTTTTTCTTAGTTCTGCGTCTTGTAATCTTTGGTTTAGCCTTACCGTTTACAACATCAGCGTTAATAACAATCTTCTTGATTGTTTCGTCAGATGGAGTTGTAAACATTAAATCAGTAAGAACATTTTCAAGAATACCACGCAATCCTCTTGCACCGGTATTTTGCTCCTTAGCAATCTTAGCTACTGCAAATAGAGCATCATCAGTAAATTCAAGATCAACATCATCCAGTTCAAACAGCTTCTTGTACTGGTTGACAATTGAATTCTTAGGTTCAGTTAAAATTCTGACTAGGGCATTTTCGTCAAGACCTGAAAGTGATGTAATAACAGGAATACGACCAACAAGTTCAGGAATAATACCAAACTTAACAAGGTCATGAGCTACAACATCTTTCATCCAATCTGTACTGTCAAGTTCTTTACGGCTTCTAATTGTGCCACCAAAGCCAAGTACTGAGGAGTTCATTCTCTTCTCAACAATCTTTTCCAGTCCCTCAAAAGCACCACCACAAATAAATAAAATGTTCTTAGTATTTATCTGTATAAATTCCTGTTGAGGATGCTTTCTGCCACCCTGAGGTGGAACATTAGAAACAGTGCCTTCAATAATTTTAAGTAAAGCCTGCTGAACACCTTCACCACTAACATCTCTAGTGATTGATGGGTTTTCAGACTTACGAGAAATCTTATCAATTTCATCAATATAGATAATGCCACGCTCAGCCTTTTCTATATCGTAATCAGCAGCTTGAATAAGTTTTAGAAGAATGTTCTCAACATCTTCACCAACATATCCGGCTTCTGTTAATGTGGTTGCATCAGCAATAGCAAAAGGAACATCAAGTGTTTTTGCTAAGGTTTGTGCAAGAAGTGTTTTTCCCACACCGGTTGGACCAAGTAAAAGCACATTACTCTTAGCAAATTCTACATCATCATCAAGGGAAAATACTCTCTTGTAATGGTTATAAACTGCTACACTCAAAGTAACCTTTGCTCTATCTTGACCAATAACATACTGATCTAGCACATCCTTAATTTCCTGTGGTTTAAGAAGCTGTGGAATTTCAATATCTTTCTTTTGGTTTTTAACAGGTTCAAGACCATCTTCTAATATTTGCATACACAAATCAACACATTGGTCGCAAATATATACACCATTGCCAGATATTATTCTACCAACCATATCTTGTGGTTTACCACAGAAAGAACAGTAAATTTCTTTTTCGTCCTTTGGCATTAACTAATTCCCCTTTTATCTGTTTGTGATAACCTTGTCAATTAGACCGTATTCAAGTGCTTCTTGAGCAGTCATAAAGTTATCTCTTTCAGTATCCTTTGCAATTACATCATATGGTTGACCAGTATTGGTAGCAAGAATTTCGTTTAACTTCTTCTTTGTGTCGATAATGTGCTGAGTATGAATAAGCATATCAGTTGCCTGACCCTGAGCACCACCACTTGGCTGGTGAATCATAATATCACTGTTAGGTAGAGCATATCTCTTGCCCTTTGCACCTGCTGATAGTAGGAAAGCACCCATTGATGCAGCCATACCCATACAAATTGTTGATACATCACACTTAATGTAATTCATTGTATCGTAAATTGACATACCGTCAGTAACAGAACCACCGGGGCTATTAATATATAAGCTAATATCCTTTGTTGGATCCTGACCTTCTAGGTATAGAAGTTGGGCTACAACCAAACTTGCAGTCTGGTTGTTTACCTCTTCTGTTAACATAATAATTCTATCGTTTAAAAGTCTTGAAAAAATATCATAGGAGCGTTCGCCTCTATTTGTTTGTTCAACGACATATGGTACTAATGCCATTCTAATCAATCCTTTCAATTATAATAATAGGTTAGATAGACTAAATTTATTCAATTAGTCTTCTTTTTTGTCTTCAGCAGCCTTCTTGCTTTCAGCCTTTACACTGTTTACTGCAAGGTCCATAGCCTTCTGAGTCTTTAGGTCAGCTGATAGTGCTTCATCGTTGATTGCTTTCTTAACATCTTCAACCTTCATATTGTACTGATCAGCTAGTCTTGTGTATTCTGCATCTAGGTCAGCTTCTGTTACTTCGATAGCTTCCTTTTCTGCAATCTTTTCAAGAGCAAGTCTTAGTTTAACTCTCTTTTCAGCGTCAGGTCTGTACATTTCCTTAATAGTGTCAGGAGTTGCTCCCATATACTTCATATATGTGTTAAAGTCCATACCCTGGCTTCTTAGACGCATATCGAATTCCTGAATCATTTCGTTAACTGCATTGTCATACATCTGTTCAGGGATTTCACCTTCAACAGCATCACATAGCTTTGTGATAACCTGATCTTCGATATCCTTCTTCTGTTCATCTTCTAGACGTTTCTTAACAGTTTCCTTAACTTCTTCCTTATATTCGTCAAGAGTTTCCTTTTCACTTACATCCTTAACAAATTCATCGTCAAGTTCTGGAAGTTCTTTTCTCTTGATTTCGTGTAGGTTAATCTTGAATTCAGCATCTGCACCTTTTAGTTCTTCAGCCTGATAATCTTCAGGGAACTTAACTGTGATAGTGAATTCTTCACCTGTCTTGTGACCAACAATCTGTTCTTCAAAACCTGGGATAAAGTTGCCTGAACCAATTGATAGGTTGTAGTTTTCAGCCTTACCACCTTCAAATGGAACGCCATCCTTCATACCTTCAAAGTCGATAACAACCATATCGCCATTTTCAACAGCACCGTCTTCAACAGTTACCATACGGCTATTTCTGTCACGAACTTTTTCGATTTCTTCATCAATAAGCTTCTTTGTAACTCTTGTTGACTTCTTCTTAACTGTGATACCCTTGTAATCGTTAATATCAATTTCAGGATATGTGATAACTGTAGCCTTGAAAGTAAAGCCATCTTTTTCAGAAGCATCCATAGCTTCAAGAGATTCAACTGCAATAACATTTAGTTCTGCTTCCTTAGCAGCTGCATCAAGAGCTTCTGGGTAACAATCCTGCATAGCATCTTCAAAGAATACACCTTCGCCATACATCTTTTCGATCATATGTTTAGGAGCTTTACCTTTTCTAAAGCCAGGAACATTGATGTTCTTAACCTGCTTCTTGTATGCTTTGTTACAAGCTTTTGCAAAAGTTTCAGCATCAACAGATACTTCTACTTCGTATGTGTTTTCTTTAGTTTTTGTTGAATTATTAAGACTCATTTTATATTTCCTCCTGTTTATGACTAAATAACTAGACAATTATAACATATGCTTTTGATAATTTCCATAGTTTTTATCAAATTATTTTGCAATTAGCACGGGGGTAAATGCTACACTGTCACTTGATATTAGCTTTAGTTTAATATCTTCATAGTCACCATTAAAAGCGTACTTTGTAATTTTACGACCATGCAAGTGACCATAGTAACATTTTTTTATATTGTAGTTATGTAGTATATCAAATATTTCTTGACAACACTGATTTCCGAATACCGGTGGATAATGAAGAAAAACAATTGTTTCTAAATCGTTATCAACACTATCAAGTGATAATTTTAATCTACCAAGTTCTCGGTTAAGGACTTTCTCATCCTCAGCACTGTCAACTTCTAAATTCCATCCACGAGTACCACAGATGTTATAGTTACCTACCTTGTAAGAATTATTAAAAAGAATCTTAATTTTGCTAAAATTATTTTCTTCAAGGTAGTTATCTACTTTCTTCTTAGTTCCCCACCATAAATCGTGGTTTCCTTTTAAGAAAATTTTGTTACCCTTAAGTTTATTATTTATAAACTCAAAGTCTTTGTAACATTCATCAAGCTTAAGAGCCCAACAAATGTCACCGGCTACAATAACTGTATCTTCATCTTTTACAATGCTATTCCAGTTATTAAGCAATCTCTCTATATGATTGTCCCAACCTTCAAATATATCCATAGGCTTATCAACACCGATAGATAAATGAAGGTCAGCAATACAAAATAAAGACATATTAGATACCTAATGTATTCTTAACATATTCAGGCATCTTATCAGCATCTGTTACATTATTAAATCTAACTTCTAGATTCTTTAGTTCAGCAATTGGCTTTGGTACTTCAGCACCTGTAATCTTATTAAGTTCATCAACCATTGTGAACTCATCATCACAGATAGCTTCAGGAGCTACTGCTTCAAGTACAGAATGAGAGAACTTATATGGACTGGCAGTAGAAGCAATAACAACAGGTGTTTTATCTCCTGTCTTTTCTACATACTGGTTATATACATTAATAGCAACTGATGTATGAGTATCGCATAGATACTTTTCTTCATCAAATAGTTCCTTAATTGTAGCCTTTGTGTTTGTATCGTCACAGAAACCACCAAAGAACTTAGAAGTAATTTCTTTCTTAACTTCATCAGTTACTTCATACTTACCTTCAGTCTTAAGCTGATTCATCCACTTTGCAACTAGTTCATCATTATTACCTGAGAACTTGTAAAGTAGTCTTTCAAGGTTACTTGAAACAAGAATATCCATTGATGGAGAAGCAGTTGCGTAGAACTGTCTGTTCTTGTCGTAAACACCTGTATTGATAAAATCAGTAAGAACATTATTTTGGTTAGATGCACAAATAAACTTGTTAACAGGCATACCCATACAATATGCATAGTAAGCAGCTAGAATGTTACCAAAGTTACCTGTTGGAACAACAATGTTAATTTTGTCACCCATATTAATTTTCTTACTGTTTACTAAATCACAATAAGCAGAAATATAGTAAACAATTTGAGGAAGTAATCTACCCCAGTTGATAGAGTTAGCTGAACTGAATAGCATATCGTTCTTATGTAGAAGTTCAACAATCTCATCAGTAGTGAAAATCTTTTTAACACCTGTCTGAGCATCATCAAAGTTACCCTTGATTGCACAAACATTTACATTACTACCCATCTGAGTGTTCATCTGACGCTTCTGCATTGGAGAAACACCGTCTTCAGGATAGAATACAATCATTTTAGTGTGGTCAACATCCTTGAAACCTTCAAGAGCAGCCTTACCTGTATCACCTGATGTAGCAACAAGAATAACAGCAGTTTTTCCATCATAAGTTTTCTTTAATGACTTAGTTAGGAAATGTGGAAGAATCTGAAGTGCCATATCCTTAAATGCACATGTTGGACCATGCCATAGTTCCATAATGTTGATTTCGTTACCGTTGTATTTCTTAGCAACTAGAGGAGCAGGACATTCTGAACCAAACTTCTCAACTGTATATGCCTTGTCAACACAATCAGCAATTTCTTCTTCTGTGAAATCTGTTAGAAAATCAGAGAACACAATCTTTGCTCTTTCGTTATATGAAAGACCTAGTAAAGATTTGAAAGTTTCTTCTGTGTACTTAGGTAATTCCTGAGGTACAAAAAGACCACCGTCTTTACTGATACCCTGGGCAATAGCCTGTGCAGCAGAAACAACTTCTTTATTATTTTCAGTACTGTTATATAACATTTTTATCTTCCTTTCAGTACATATTTCCGATTTTACATTCTACACTATATTGTGCTAAATGTCAAAGTTTATCGTAAAATTTCACGCCATTTTCAAAAAAAATCTTGTTAACAACTGATTTTTTGAAGTTATTTTCTATAAAAGAATTATACAGCTTATTAAAATCACTTGACGAAGAAAAACCATCAACAAGGTCTGAACCATCCATATCCGTACCGATACATAGGTTATCTTCACCACCAAGACTTAGAAAATGGTATGCATGATTAAGTATATCTTTTATACTGTAACTGTCACTATCACTTAAAAAATATTTATGAAAGTTAAGTCCTACAACACCGTTTTTGCTTTTAATATATTCAAATTGTTCATCTGTAATATTCCTTTTGTTACTACAAATTTCTCTTGAATTTGAATGTGTAGCAAGTATATATTTGGGGTTACTTGATGCTATATCATAGAATAAATTGTCACTTGTATGAGATACATCAATAGCAATATTATTCTTAATATATTCATCAATTACCTTTTTGCCGAAAGTAGTAGCACCTATAGGATTTTTTGCAAGAACACCATCACCAACACAGTTACTTTCATTCCAAGTTAAAGTAGCAACTTTTACACCATACTTTTTTAGGAATTCTATATTTTCAATATTATTTTCTAAAATTGAAGAATTTTCTACAGTTAGATGCAATGACTTATTTGCATTTATATCATTAAAAGGAATTTTAAGTCTTTTACATTCTGAAATAAGTTTTTCTGCACTTGCAATAAAATACTCTATAAGAGGTTTATCCCTAAACTGTAAGGGTAATTCATTTCTATCATCAGGTGTCCATATTGCCATACATTGATGCCATTTATGCTCTTTCATTAAATCGGAAATTTTGAATTCATAAATATCGGCATCAAGCAGTAAATCATTCATCATACTTTTATATAAGGTATCACAATGAAAATCAAAAACTTCCATAACTACCTCCTTGCATAAATGCATTTTTTATATGATTAATACTTACAACCTTTTTAGAATTATGGATAACTTCTATTATATCAAATCTTATGTTTTTATTTGTTGGATATTCTTTAAGATATACATAAGCAGTTTTCATAAGCTTATTTTGTTTTTGCTTTGTAACTGCTAATACCGGTGCATAGAGAGAATTTTCTTTTCTTGTTTTTACTTCAACAAAAACAATGTAATTCTTATCTTCTGCTACAATATCAATTTCACCATACTTAGTGTTGTAGTTCTTAGCTACAATGTTATATCCATTTTTCTTTAGATATTTTCTAGATGCTTTCTCTCCAATATCACCGACTTGTCTTTTCTCAGTTATTTGCATTTTTATAAATTTTCTTTAAAAAGCTTTTTCTGTGAATTTCACAAGGGCCATACTTTAAAATCATTTCTCTATGTAACTTTGTGCCATATCCCTTATGTTTAGCAAAACCATATTCGGGATATAGTTCATCATACTTTAAGCAAAGTCTGTCTCTAGCTACTTTTGCTAGGATTGAGGCAGCAGCAATTGACATAGAATTTGCATCACCTTTTACAATACATTCAGCAGGAATATTAAGTGGTGGAAGTCTATTGCCGTCAATCATAGCATAATCAGCCTTAACATCAAGACCTTCAACTGCCCTTTGCATTGCAAGCATAGTAGCATTAAGAATATTAAGTTCTTCAATTTCTTCAACTGTAGCAAAAGCTATTGAATAAGAAACACATTCATCAATAATTACATCAAAAAGTTTTTCTCTCTTTTTTTCTGTAAGTTTCTTAGAGTCATTGACACCTTCAATAATATGACCTTTAGGTAGAATTACTGCTGCTGCACAAACAGGTCCGGCTAATGGTCCTCTACCTGCTTCATCAACTCCACAAATACTATTATAGCCTTTTTCTAAGGCTTCATTTTCATATTTTAGCCATTCCATAATTAATTCTCCGGTAATTCAAATGTGTATTTCCCAAGTTTGGCACTTCTATATTCATCAAGTAGCATAATAGCAGCTCTTTCAGTATCAATTTCGCCACCTGAAATCAGCATACCTCTTTTTTTGCCGATAAGTTCAAGAAGTTCATAACTTTCAATATTTTCAATCGGTTCATTTTGTAGTTTAAATCTTTCTAAAAATATTGGATTTTTCTCAACCTTTAGGAAATCCAATAATCTCATAGCTAAAAGTTCAGTATCCATAATTTGGTCTTTAACTGCACCTGTAAAAGCTAGTCTTTCACCAACAATTTTGTCTTCAAACTTTGGCCACAATACCCCCGGAGTATCTAGTACTTCAAAGCCTTTGTTAATAGTAAACCACTGATTACCTCTTGTAACACCCGGTTTATCCTCAGCTTTAGCCTTTCTGTTCTTAGAAATTCTATTGATGAAAGTTGATTTACCGACATTAGGAATACCAACAATCATAACTCTAACTGTAGGATTTAAAAGTCCTTTTGCCTTTTGCTTTTCAATCTTTTCCTTAAGAACCTCATTAACAGAAGATACAAACTTGTTGATACCTCTACCTGTTTTGCAATCAATTGGAATAGCTACAATGCCATTATTTTTAAAATAATTAATCCACTTTTGGGTAGATGATGGGTCTGCCATATCACATTTGTTCATCAAAACAACTCTAGGCTTATTTTGAATAATTGAATCAAGGTCAGGGTTACGGCTACTTACCGGTATTCTTGCATCAATAATTTCAGCAACAGCATCAACTAGTTTAAGTGATGCTTGAATTTGTCTTTTAGTTTTGGTCATATGCCCCGGAAACCATTGTATATTTTGCATTTCACTCATATATATCATTCCTTATTAATTTCTAGCAATACACATTTAGTATATCATAAATATTCTATAATTACAAACAAGAAAAGAGGACTATAAAATTATAGTCCTCTACTTATCTTCTTCATTATTATCTTTTTCAGTTTTAGTATCTTTATTTTCTTTACCGACTCTACCTGCATTATAGACTATATAAATAATAAGTACAACACCTAAAGTTACTAATACACCCATAACGAATAGTGATTTTGGTTCACTATTATCTGTATAGGCGTTATCCATAGGAGAAGTTGTTGATGCACTTTCTTTACTGTCACCACCAACATAGTTAACCTTTGGAACTTTTACAGAATCAGCCTTTCCATTTGTAGAATTGTTTGAGCCATAGGTTTTGCTACTTGTGCTATTACTTCTACCGGAACTCTTGCTACTATTGCTTTTAATTCTTTTAGAAGTGATTTTATTTTCATCAATTTTCATTTCAGCACCATAAACCGAACCTATTGATAATTTATTGCCATTATTATCTACAGGATCAGAAATAGCTAAACCTAAATCAGTTATACCGGTATCAACTGACTTAAATTTAAAGGAAATAATCTTTGCTTTACCGTTAAACTTATATCCATAAGCACAAAGTACAATAGCATTTACTTTACCGTTAGAATTCTTTTTCTTAACATCAAATGCTTTATCGGGTGAATCTACTTTTCTAAATTCTACAGACTCAGAATCATAAGTAATTGACACACTAAATGCAGATAAGTTAGCATTACCGTTAACAATTAAGTCTACATTGAAAAGCCTGTTTTTATATACAGAATCACAAGACAAAGAAAAGTCAATTTTAGAACTTGCATTTGTATTGAGCGTTGTAATGGGTACAATCAGCAACAACAAAGACGTTAGTAAAAATATTGAAAATATTTTCTTGTACTTATATATTTTCATAAAATCAAATCTCTCTAAATGATTTATATACCACAATAATTATACAAGTTGTCGAAAGATTAGTCAAGAAATATGAAGTTCTATGTTAAATAGAAAATCCCATATCAGCTAGCATTGCTTTATCTTCATCAATATTATTACCGGAAGTAGTTAGCATATCACCGGTAATAGTAGCATTAGCACCGGAAGTGAATGCTTTTTCACCGGAATTACTCATTAAAGTTCTACCTGCTGCAAGTCTGATATATGCAGTAGGATTGATAAATCTAAACATTGCAACAGTACGCAAGATTTCTTCCTCAGTAAGTGTTGGTAAATCTTCGTAACAAGTACCCTTAATAGGAATAAGTGAATTAAGAGGAATTGACTCAACATCAAGTTCAGCTAAAGTAAGAGCCATATCAATTCTATCTTCAAAGGTTTCACCCATTCCGATAATGCCACCCGAACATACAGTTAAACCAACTTTATGAGCAGTTTTGATACCATTGATTTTATCATCAAAAGTATGAGTTGTGCATACATTAGGGAAGTTTCTTCTGGATGTTTCAATATTTTCATGATACATACTTACACCACTGTCTTTTAACTTTTTAAAAGTTTCTTCAGTTACAAGACCATGAGATGCACAAAGACAAATATCATATTTATCATGCATTTCTTTATAGGCTTTACAAGCTTTTTCCAGATCTTCACCCTCGAGAGTTCTACCTGCTGTAACAATAGAATATCTATGTACACCTTTGTTGTAGTGATATTCACAATCCTTAACAATTTCTTCAGGTTCAAGGAATTTGTATCTTTCAACACTTGTGTGATGATGGGCACTTTGTGCACAGAACTTGCAGTTCTCGCTACAACCACCACTACGACCATTGATGATAGAACATAGGTCTATATGATTACCACATAGCTTTTCTCTGATTTCATCAGCACCACTGCATAGTTCATCTAAATCTACAGTCTTGAAAAATGAAAGATCATCTTCCCTAGTTAATCTCTTGCCATTTATAATATCATTAGATAACTTCTTAATATCCATTATTGTCAACCTCTTTTCTATAAGAGATTATAATTGATATTTTATGCAATGTCAACCTATATTATAATTATTGTTAACATTCAAAAAAATCACCTCTACTCAAATTAATGAATAGAGGTGAAGAATTGAGGTATATAGACATTACTTAATAACAATCTTATATCTTAGTTGTTTGTTACTGCCATCTTTGGTCTTACAATATACATAGCAAGTTCCTTTTTTCTTTGCAGTTACTTTAGCCTGTACATAGCAATGTTTCTTGTCTTTTGAATAATAAATTTTAGTATTACTAATTTTAACTAATTTATTATTTGCTGTCCAATTACAGTTTTATGAGAAAATAAGAAGGTACAGAAATGTATCTTCTTATTTTTTACTTTTGTGCAAATTCCAATAATATAATTACAAATGAATTAATTTAATTATAACATTTTGAAAATGAATTTTCAAGATTTTAGTACAAATATTGATAAATTTATATTCAAAATAACAAAAAGAACCACTAATGAATAGCCCATTAGTGGTTCTTAAAATATGTATTGTTAAATAATTATTTAACCTTTACTTTACACTTTAGAGTGATACCGTTTGCCTTTACAGTAATAGTAGCATTACCCTTTTTCTTAGCAACTACTTTACCCTTAGCATTTACAGAAGCAACCTTAGTATTAGATGACTTAAAAGTTACCTTGCCGATTTTGCCCTGTACTTTTAGAGTATAGTTCTTTTTAGCCTTTAGGTTAAGTGTAGTTCTGTTAAGTGTTGGGTTCTTAACTGTTACTTTGAAAGTTCTAGATACTCTATTATTTGTAACTGTAATTACTGCAGTACCTTTCTTTACACCTGTTACTACACCGTTTGAAGAAACCTTAGCTACTCCTGTATTGTTACTCTTATAAGTTGTCTTACCCTTACCGTTCTTTATAGTAGCCTTAACAGTAGTTCTGCCCTTTACATATACTGAACCGTTAGTTCTAGCTAGAGAAACTGTAGTTTTCTTTACTAGAGGCTTAGTAGGTGTAGTTGTAGATGGCTTTGTAGTAATTGGAGTTGTTGTTGTAGGTGTAGTTTCTGTTGGAGTTGTTTCTGTAGGTGTTGTTTCAGTTGGAACTTCTTTCTTAACTAATGAGTTAATAGCAAGTGTTAGGTGCTTAACCTGTTCATTAATAGAAGCCTGATTTCTGGCATTAGCCAGTAAATCAACAGATTCATCAAGTTCTGTCTTAAGGTCTTTCCAAGAGTCAACTGTGTAATCATTTTCATTTAGAGCATTAGCCTGATCAACAAGTTTCTGTAGTTCAGTCTTATCTAGTTCATCAGTTGACTGTGCAGGTAGGTTATCGGCAGTAATCTGGAAGTTTACTGTATAATCTTCATAACCTAGAGCATAGATAGTAAGTTTCCAATAGCCTGTACCGTCTGTATTTTCAGGTAGTTTAAATCTATAAGAATCTGTTAAACCTAACTGAATACCCATTACTTTATGCATCCAGTTATCGGAAGCAAACTTTGTACCGAATGATACCAGCTTATTATTGTATGAGTTATCATCACCATAGTAATCCCAACGAACTGCATACATCTTTGAACCTAAAGCACCGTATCCGTCACCCTTAAAGTCAACTCTGATGTATTCACCATATGAACCAACATCGTCACCGTCTTTAACTTCAATATTTACATTTTCAGCTTTCTGTAGGTCAGCACCTTCAATACCGGAAGTTGTACCGACATTTCTCTGAGAGAATGAGTATGTACCGTCTGTATTCTTTTCAGCATACTTTAGACCATTTGTATTTTCGTCAAGGTTAGCCTTTAATGAATATGAACTTAGTACACCTTCTGAGTAACCACCTTCAACTGCTTCACCTGACTTAATAACTGTATATTTGCTTTCAAAGTCAGCTAAATCGTCATTCTTAACTGCAACAGGAATGTACTTCATACCCTTTACATAATAATGTGCCATTGTATATGCTACATTATTATATGTAAACTTACCCTTTGCATAGTCAGTAATCTTGCTACCGTCTTTAAGAACTAGAACTGTTTTATTATCTTCTTTAGTCCAATAAGAAATAGTAAATATCTTTTCGTTACCATCAGCATCAGTAGCAACAATATCTGTACTACACTGGAAACTACCTCTATGTAGTCCATGGTTTGTTGTTGCTCTTGAGACAACATCAAAAGCACCCTTATCATATTCATTATGTGAATCCAGAACATCGGAAGTTGCAGTCCATTTATTATCTGCTACATATACATCCTCAGACTTCCAATATTCATCCCATGTTAATCCGGCAAATACATAAGTATAGTCCTTAGCATTAACATCACTGTTAGTTGTTTCAGCAAAAATACTCATCTGACCAACACTAACAGTCATCATACCAGCCATAGCAATAGCTGATGCTTTCTTTAGAAATGTAGATTTTTCCATTTCTTAATCCTCCTTGAATATATTTTGTTAGCAATCGCTAACTTCTATTCAAAAAAAATAGTTATAACCTATAACTATTTTTTATTGACTAATTAAAAACTTTCATTTTAGGTGAAGTAAGTATTTTAATTACCTTAGTTGATACAATACCAATTACAAAACCTGTCACTACACCTGAAATTAATAACACAGAAAAATAATAAGCAATACTTAAATTATTTAAAACTATTGATGCAGCAATAAGTTGTCCTAGGTTGTGCAAAACACCACCAACCACACTTACACCAACAGTTGAAAACAACTTGAACTTCTTACAAATTATCATTCCCATTAAACTAAGAATACCACCTGAGAAACTATATATTAATGAAAACACATTACCAAAGAGAATTCCCATTAATAATATTCTGATTAGGGATATTCCGATAGTTTCTTTAAACCCAAGAACATATAAGGAAGTAACTACAACAATATTCGCAATTCCAAGTTTAATTCCCGGTATTCCAAAATTAATAGGAATAATTGCTTCAATATAACTAAAAATCATCGCAAGTGCAATAAACATTCCTATCTTTGCAGTTTTCTTTACCAAATAATCACTTCCTACTTTACTATTGCATCTAAATCTTCATTATTACTTTTAATTTCATCATCAGTAATTTCTACAACTAATTTGTGAGGTAAGCAAATTAAACTTTCATTAGTTTTTGAAATATTACCTTTGTCAACACAATATTTATCAGGACAATCAGCTTCTTCCATATGGACTTTGCCATCTTTAATAACAACTTTGTTATGACCTAAATCTGTATTTATATCAATAACTTTATTTTCACTTAAACTATAAGTTCCATATGTTGAGCCATTCTCTGTTATAACAACTGTTTTGCCACTTTTGTTATTAAAATTAAAAATTAAAAATACAATACCGGCAACAACAAGTAAACTAACAACAAGAATAATATCTCTCTTTTTCATATCAAACACCAATAAAATATAGTACAACTAAAAGAATTACTGCTCTAAGAAGTACATACCAAAACTCATTACCTCTAACTTTTCCCGAGACACCTGTATTTTGCTTAGGACAAACTGAAATACATTCACCGCATTGGAAGCACTCACCACTAACATTCCATTTACCTCTCTCAGGAATATCAATATTAGCAGGACAAATACTTTTACAAGCTTTACAGCCTTTGATACAATTTTCTCTTTTTCTTGTTACAGCAGTAAAAGGTAATGACGGTAGTAGTGAGAAAACTGCTCCCATAGGACAAAGAAATCTGCAAAAAAATCTCTTAATAAAGAACATACCTACCATAATAACTGCTAAAGCTATTATTCCAAAAGTATATCCGTCAAATCTAAAGTTAAATGAAACTATCATTGAGAATACATCCCATGGACTTTTGCCTTGCAGATAGGATGAATAGGCTAAGAAATACATAATAACTATAAATAGCAGTACTACATATTTTAAATAGCTTAGTACTTTAGAAAGTTTATCATTGAGTTTAAATGGTTTTTTCTTCATCTTCTTACAGATAAACAGGTAAAGTTTATGTAACAAATCACCCATTGTACCAAAAGCACAAGCATATCCACAGAAAAATCTGCCAAATACTATTGTATAAACACATAGTGCAATCAGTACGGCTAAAAAGGAATTAAGTGCAACACTTGAGCCTAAACCTATTTGAGTAAAGATATATTTTACACCATTAAAGGCACTTGTGAATGTAGACGGAAACAATAGAAAGAATAAAATCTGAATTGCTAATCTAACATACATATTAAGTTGTTTTTTCTTTTTCGGTGTTAGTTTAATACTTTTCATAAATTATATTACTTCCGTTACTTTAATGCTTTGTTAAGTGCAATAGTTGCTGCATTTTTGATACCTGTTGAACTAAATGTTGCACCACTTACTGTATCAACATCGGTTGTTTGTTTATCAAGCATTGTATTAATAATATTCTTTGCTGAAGCTAAATAACTTGAGTCTTCTTTATCGGCAGATACAACATTAATTTCTGTTATAATGTCATTCTTAACAGTTAAGCTGACTTTGATATTACCACCAAAACCTTTAGCCTCACCGTCATATGTGCCATCTTTATATTTAGAAGATATTGTGGTTTCTTCTACTTTTGACTCTTTACCGTTATTTTTATTAATTTTAGTTTTAATATCTTCAATGTAATTATCATCATATTCAACTTGTTTCTCTAATGATGATACTTTTGTATTTAATTCTTTTATTGTGTTATCTTTAGCATTAATATCAACAAAAAAGTTATAACCAACAATAACGCAAACACATAAAAGAAAGTTAAATAATTTAAACCAAAAATTCACTTTAATCTCCCTTAACTTCTGCAATTAAAAGTGCTTTATTAACAGCTTCAATAATTGCTTTTGATGAACAAGTTGCACCACTAACTGTATCAACATCAGTAGAATTTTTATTAAGAATTTGTTTAACAACACTTGGGTATTTTGTTGTACCTCTTACTGCTCTATTCAAATACCAGTCATTTGCAGTATCGTAGTTATCACCAACACCCATAACTTCATCAATAGAAGTTATAACATCATCAAAAATAGAAATCTTTAATGACAATGTATATTCCTCAAAAACACCGTTTTCACTAGGATAACAAACAACTTGTGACATATATGTACCATTTTCATACTTAAGTTTTACTGTTGGGTTACTAGGTAAAGTTGTTGAAGTTAAATTATTTGTAGTAGTGGTAATAGTGGTTGTAGGAACTGTTGTTGTTTGCTTTACATAGGCCTTTTGTAAAGCATTTGAAACAGCCTCTATTATGCCATTAGAACTAAAAGTTGCACCACTTACTGTATCAACAGCAGCAGTTTGTTTAGTGATAATACTTGAAGTTAATTTTCTTGCCTTTGAAAAGAACTGTTCATCATCTTCTGTGCTAAGAATATTTATCTTATAGATTTTGCCATTCTTAATAACAACAGAAACTTTTATATCTCCTTTATAACCCTCACCTACACCAATATATGTGCCATCTTTGAAAGTAGCATTATTCATATTAGGAACACTTGGCTTTGTAGGAGATTTCTTTGGTGTTGTTGTGGTTGCTATATTATTAGTATTTTTATTGTTATCTGCATAACTTTTTGAATTATCTTTATTAACAACTGTTTTTGATAGTGCATTAGAAACTGCTTCAATAAGTCCATTAGAACTATATGTAGCACCTGAAACAGTATCTACATTTGTATTTTGCCTAGCATAGATTGATTTTAACAATCCTTTTGCTTTTGCAATATACTCATCACCATCACTTGTTTTTATAATATCTATATTTGTTATTTTACCATTCTTAATAGTTACTTTTACAGTAAGGTTTCCATTAAAACCTACACCTGTTCCGTAATATGTACCGTCTTTATACTTTTGATTACTATTTAAAGTTAAAGGTAAAACACTCTTTACCTTTTCACTGTTTGAAGTTGAATTATTATTTCCACTTTCACTTGGTAAAGGTGATGTTGTTATAGCATTACTACCGGTAGAGCTAGTGGTAGTTGAATTTGTTGTAGAATTTTCAACATTAATGGTTTCTCTTTTATTTACAGAATCAGCACTAAAACTACCAATTGTAAAGCTATTTACTGCAAAAGCAACACAAACCACTAACACTAACAATGGAAGAATATATTTAATTTTAGAAATATTTTTAAATATATTTTTCATTATTTATTAACCACCTTAATATCCAAATCGGAAGAAAATATATCTTCGATACCATCAGAAATAATTAACTTATTGTCACTTGTATAAAGGATAAAATCAAAATTATAATTTGATTTTTTATAAAAATCAATTGCTTTATCTTTACCCATAACAAACAGTGATGTTGAAAGTGCATCAGCTAAAGTACCATCACTTGAAATAATAGTAACTGATGTAAGTCCATTATTTGCAGGATAACCATTTGATGGATCTAAGATATGATGATAGGTTTTACCATTCTTAGTGAAATTTCTTTCATATCCACCGGAAGTAATAACTGCTTTATCTGATGTTTGTAACACACCTAAATATTCATCTTCGCCAATTGGATTTTGTATTCCGACTTTCCAAAGTGAACCATCAGGCTTTTTACCTAAAACTTGAACATTACCACCTAAAGTTACCATACCACTTTTGATATTATTCTCTTTAAAAATATCAATAATCTTTGATGAGGTATATCCCTTGGCAATAGCACCTAAATCAATTTTCATATTACTATCCTTAAAAGATACTTCATTTTTTCTTTCATCAATTTTAATATTATCAATATCCATATGATTAAGTAATGTTTTTATTTCATTATCTTTAGGTACATAATAATTCTTTGTGGTAAATCCCCAAAGCTCCATTAATGGATAAATTGTTGGATTAAATGCACTATTAGTTTCTTTAGAAATTTTTACTGACTCTTTAATAAGTGACATTGTATCGGCAGACACAACTTGCTTTTTATTTTTATTTAAGTTACTGATTTCACTTGTTGACTTACCTGTTGATAAAATGCTATCAAGTTTATTAACTTCCTTTTCTGCTTTAGCAACAGCCTTTTCACCATTATCCCCATAAGCATCGACTTCCATATAAGTATCCATAGCAAAAAATTCTTTTGATGCCGGAATAGTATCATTAACTGTAGTTGTAGATATAGTTTTTGAAGTATTCACTTCATTTTCATTACTGCAACCAACAAGCATAATTATTAAAATTAATACACTAAAAGCCTTTATAAATCTCATAAAACCTCTCACTTATCTCCTTAGTTAGCAATAGCTAAATTGAGTTAGCATATCCTAACCATTTAGTATTATAGCAAAGCACTTTTATTTTTTCAACAGTAGATTTTCTAATATTTCATATTTTGTTAAAATGGCTCATAAATTTTTCATATTATAAAAGTATTTATGAATAATCTGCATTATAGTAATTAATTAGTAATCTTTTTATATATAAAAAAGGTGCAGCTAAATTAACTGCACCTTAAAAATTGGATTATTTTGTAAAGGATTATAAAGAATTCTTAATATCTTCTACAATCTGTTCAGGAGTAATTCTATTTTCTCTTAGAATATCTTCCGGATTATACCTGTCTAGAAATTCCTTCTTGTAACCGTAATTAATAGTATTCACATTAGTATTACCGTAGAAACGAGAAATCTTCTCACCAAAACCACCATCAAGAACACCATCTTCAATAGTGATAACCAGCTTATGGTTATCCTTTAGGCTTTCTAATAGTTCATCATCTGTACCTGTAATAAAGTATGGGTTAATAAGTGTTGCATTAATGTTACTATCAGCTAACATTTCCTTTACCTTTTCACCAATACCAAAGAAAGAACCTAAAGCAATAATTGCAACATCATTACCCTCTGATACAACTTCATACTTATTAAGTTTGCTAAAGTCCTTAGTTTGAGGTTTACCTGTCTCAAATACATCATATGGTACTCTAATAGCTACAGGGTGTTCATTCTGTGTAGTAGCATAATCAACCATAGCTTTGTAATCTTCTAAAGTTGTAGGAGCTAAATAAACTAGGTTTGGAATGTTAGATAGCATAGGTATATCATAAATGCCTAGGTGAGTAACATCATTCATACCATAGATAGATGCACAGAAAACAAGAAATGTTACAGGACTGTTATTGATACAAACATCCTGAGAAATTTGGTCATATGTTCTCTGGATAAATGTACTATACACACCATAAACTGCATTGCCACCACCTGTTGCAATACCGGAAGCAAGTGCTACTGCATGTTCTTCAGCAATACCAACATCAACAAACTGCTTACCGGCTAAATCTCTCTTATCCTTAGTAAATCCCATTACTGCCGGTGTAGCTGATGTGATAGTTACAAGTGTCTTGTCCTCTTTCATCTTATCAAGTAGTATTTCACAAGTAATTTCACCATAATCTTTAGCATCACCAAACTCAATAGTAGACTTACCTGTTTTAGGGTCAAATGGCATACACCAATGCCATGCCTCTTTATTCTTTTCAGCTAAAGCATATCCCTTACCTTTTTCTGTAACAATATGAACTACAGTAGGCTTTGTAGTATCTTTAACTTCTTTTAAAGCTGAAATCATTTCTTCAATATTGTTACCATCAGCAACAAATTTATAGTCAAGTCCCATAGACTTAAATAGGTTACATTCGGCTTTACCGTTAGTTTCACGAAGTAACTTTAGATTCTGATATAAACCACCATGATTCTCAGCAATAGACATATCGTTATCGTTTACAATAATAATAATATTGCTTTCAAGTTCTGAGGCAAAGTCAAGTCCTTCAAGTGCTTCACCACCACTTAATGAACCGTCACCAATAACTGCAACTACATTGTAGTTTTTGCCTTTTACATCTCTGGCCTTAGCAAGTCCACAAGCTAAGCTAACAGAAGTTGAAGTATGACCGATTTCAAAGAAATCATGGTCACTTTCTTTTGGATTACTATAGCCGGAAATATCGTCAAAGTTTTCTTCATATAAATAAGAATTCTGTCTGCCTGTCAGCATTTTGTGACAATAAGTTTGGTGAGAAACATCAAATACGAACTGATCTATTGGTGAATTGAAAACATAATGCATAGCAATAGTTGCTTCAACCATACCAAAATTAGGTCCAAAGTGTCCACCGTGAATACTAAGTCTGTGTAATAAAGCATCTCTCATTTCTGATGCAAGTTCATTTAGACTATCAATATCCATTTTCTTAACATCAGCAGGTCCATTTAGTTTTTCTAAATACATCAACAATTCTCCTTTTCATCATCCCAATTTAGAACACCTGTTTTTACAGCATCTTCATACTTTGAGATTTTGTAATTTAATCTTTTTAAGGTAACATCGATCTGTTTCCTCTGTTCAAGTAAAGAATCTCTTTGTTTTTCCAATAAATGAAGCCTATCAGGAATTGTGCTGTCCCCTTGTCTATATAGCTTCACATATTCAATCATAGCTTCAACAGGCAAACCGGCACTTCTCATACATAATGCTAGTGACACCCATCCAAGATCCACTTCTTGATAATCACGAATACCACCGGCAGTTCTTGTAACCGGAGGAATCATACCAACCTTTTCGTAATATCTCAATGTATCAGGTGTAACATTATATGTTTTGCTTACTTCATTAATTGTCATAGAAATTCATCCCCTATATATTAATACTTAGAGTATACTCCAAGTCAAGTCTTTTTTTATTATAAATTAAATTTTTGTAATTTCAATATGTTTATTTCAAAAATATTTATATTGTTTTCGGTGACTTATCTACGATTTTAATTCTAGAATGGGTTTACTTTTCAATCAAAATTGACAAAAAAATAACGAATATGATATAATAAAGTAGAAATATTATGTCATAAGAAGGGATTTAATGAAAAAGATATTTGCAATATTACTTTCATTGATATTTGTTGTTTCTTTATGTAGTTGTTCATCAGATGATGATAAAATTCGTTTTGGTGCTGCCGGTATTGGTGGTATTTATAACGAAACAGTTACATCAATTAGAGAACTTGCCGATGAAAGTGGAAAGCTAAAAATCGAACAAAAAACTACTGCAGGTTCTGCAGCAAATGTTAGACTGCTTTCTCAAGGATATTTAGATGCTGCTATTGCACAATCAGACATTGTAAGTGATGCCTATAATGGCGAAAACAACTTTGAAAAGTCAGGTGCATATAAAGGCTATAGCGCTTTAGCATCTCTTTATACAGAGGCTTGTCATATTGTAGTGAGAAAAGACTCTAATATTAATTCAGTAGATGATTTACTTGGCAAGACTGTCAATATCGGTGAAAAGGAGTCAGGTTCTGAACTAAATGCAAAACAAATTCTTGCATCATATGGACTAAACTCTAAGATGGTTAAGGAAGTTAACCTTGATTATGCCGAAGCTGCTAAGAAACTTGAAAACAAAGAAATTGATTGTTTATTTATTACTGTTGGTATGAATGCAACTATTGTTGATGAATTAGCAAAACAATGTGATATTAAACTGCTTGAAATTGATAATGCTACATCTAATAAGCTAAAGTCAGCTTACTCTTATATTGATTGCAAAATTCCAAAGAATACATATAACGATCAAAACACAGATATAAATACTATTGGTATTAAATCTGTTATTCTAGTAAGTGACAAATTGTCTAATGATAAAGTAAAAGAACTTGCCAAATTGATTTTCAATAATGCTAAGGAAATTCAGCTGACTGTATCTGCTGATATTGACATTACAGAAGAAAATGCAGTTAAAGGTATTAGTATTCCATTCCATAAAGGAGCTATTGAATATTACAAAGAAAAAGGTATTTCAGTTAAATAACTATTAACTGCGAAAGGATTGATAACATTGGATATTACACTAGATATGTATCAAACAGTTGCAGTTGCTGTAGTTGTTCTGATGATAGGTAATTTCTTAAAAAAGAAAATTTCATTTTTACAAAGGTTCTGTATTCCTGCACCTGTTATTGGTGGTTTGCTATTTGCAATATTTACATTAATATTGTACGCAACAGGAATTGCAGTAATTGACTTTGATGACACATTAAAAGAAGTCTGTATGGTTCTGTTCTTTACTTCGGTAGGTTTCCAAGCCAACTTAAAAGTCCTCAAAAGTGGTGGTAAGGCACTTATAGTGTTTCTTGTACTTGTTGTTGTGCTTATGATTGGACAGAACTTTGCATCAATCGGACTTGCAAATGTACTGGGACTTGACTCCTTAACAGGTATGACAACAGGTTCTATCCCTATGATTGGTGGTCATGGTACTGCCGGTGCATTTGGCCCTGTACTAGAGGACTTTGGTGTTTCAGGTGCTACAACAGTATGTACTGCTGCTGCAACATTCGGTTTGATTGCCGGTTCACTAATGGGTGGCCCTATTGGTAACAGACTTATTAAAAAGCATAATCTACTAGATACTATAAAAGCTGAGGATGACAGTTTCCTAGTTGAAGAAGAAGAAAAGCATGAAAGACATTTTTCTATGTATGCTCCTGCAGTTTTTCAGTTGATTATTGCAGTAGGAATTGGTACAATAGTATCAGAGCTACTTTCACTTACAGGAATGACATTCCCTATTTATATTGGTGCAATGATTGTTGCTGCTATTATGAGAAACATAGGTGAATACACAGGTAAAATTACTATTCATATGGGTGAAATAAATGACCTTGGTGGTATTTGTCTATCTCTATTCTTAGGTATAGCAATGATTACTCTTAAATTATGGCAACTAGCTGACCTAGCTTTACCACTTGTTATTCTACTAGCCGGCCAAGCAGTTCTTATGTTCTTATTTGCCTACTATGTTATATATAACATTATGGGTAGAGATTATGATGCTGCAGTAATTGCTGCAGGTACTTGTGGTTTTGGTATGGGTGCTACGCCTAATGCTATGGCTAATATGCAAGCTATTTGTGATAAATATGCACCATCAGTTAAGGCATATTTGATTATTCCTATTGTAGGTAGTTTGTTTGCTGATTTCTTAAACAGCTTAACAATAACATTCTTTATTAATTTATTGTGATAATTTGGAGGTAATGTTTTATGAAGGACAAGGCAAAAGACAAGTATAGTTTCGATTCAGAAAATTTAGCAGTACCTGAAGTTCACACAGGAAAAGTAAAGCAAAATGATATTGTAGAAGAAGATGATGATGAACCGGTGCTATATGATGTAGCAGTTCCGGAAGTTCACATTAAGAAAAAGAAGAAAAAGTAGTATGTAACACAAAAAGTCCTAGGATGATAATTTCATCTTAGGACTTAATTTTTTTGCAAAACATTTGACTAATTTAAAATAAAAAGCCCATTAGAATGGGCTTTTTATGGCGAAGGGTTGGAGATTCGAACTCCAGGCTTTACTTTCGTAAAACACGATATTTCGAGTATCGCACCATTGACCACTCGGACAACCCTTCAAATAAATAGGAAGTGCGTTAAATTAATGGTACACTTCCATTTTATTATACAACTTTTCTTAATTCAAATAATGCAATTATAGAATTATTATATCTTTTTATACTTTTTCTGCATTTTCTTATTTCTGAAAGTATGACCTTTAGTATAAATGATTATCAGTATTGCAACTATAATAATTACTACAACAACAATGTACCAAACATATGACGGAATTGAATTTAGATTAAAGCACCTTACATTAATCCACATTTGGTTCATTCGTTTATTTTCATCACTATTAAAGAACATCATTACTGCACAACGTTTTAAAATATCTTCTGTAGGATATTGAGTAAACAGTTGTCTTTTTGTTTGGTCTTTTGTAGTCTTTACAATATAATCTTTATCCTTGGAATTACCTGTAAAGAAGAAACCTACCGGGTAATCAACAGTTTCTTCATCATCTTCTGCACCGTAGTTCCAATTAATGTATTCAAAAATTCTGTTGTCATCACCACCGGAAATGCAACTTGTATAACCGATATAGTACATATTACGAATTACATTATCAGGTCTTGAAACAAAGTTAATAAATGACTCAGCTACTTGTTGCTTTTCTTTATCGCCGTTAATACCTTGCTTTAACATAACCCAACCGTCACACCAAAGGTTTGAACATTCCTTAGGTACTGCATATTCAAGGTAACAATTGTCTTCTTCTGCTTGGTCAAGGCTATATACTGCATCTCCTGACCATTGGAAATTGGCAACTACTTTACCTGACACCATATCGGACTTACCACTATCAGTTTCAAATGAATAAACATTATCCTTGATACCCTGTAATCTTTCTTCTGCTTTATCAACTGTTGATTGTGAGGTATCATTCATTAATTTAGTTATTTGCTCATTATAGTCCTTAGAATTCTTAAATTCATCGGTTGACATTTTATCTGAATTTATAAGACCTAAAACTGCAAAATAACTATCTCTAACGCTATCTTTAATAGTGATTTGTCGGCTATACTTTTTATTTTCAAGTATCTTCCATGTTGAGGCATCTTCTGTTGATACAACATCAGGGTTATATACAAAACCCATTGTACCCCACATATAACCGGCTGAATAGTCACTCCACTTTTTGTTATCAATCTTTGTGGTATCCATTAAGTTTTTGATATATGGTGATACACCTTTTGCATAATAGTTATACTTGTTGCTAGTATCGAAAAATTCTTTTGACAAAGGTACTAGCATATCTTCATCAATCATTTTCATACCCATATAATCAGATGGACAAACTAAATCAAAATTATCACCTAGAGTAATTTGGTTATATAAATCCTCATTTGTACCGTAAGTTGAATATTCAACCTTAACCTTTTTGCCATAGGTTTTATAATACCAATTTTCAAAATCAGTAATCATAGAATTTTTACCGATTATATAACCACTATCAAGGTCAATGGTATCATCTTTGTCCCAATTACCCTCATCAATATATTCTTCGCAATTTGAAATTCTAAGGGTAATAACATCCTTATCTTTAGCAGATACTGACATAGGTAAAATGAAAATAGATGCAGTTATTAAAAGCATAATTAAAATAGAAATTAATTTTTTCATCTACTTTCACCTACCTTTTTGTTTGTTCTGAAATAATTAATCAAAACAATTGCAATAACGATTGCAAAGATAATTGTAGATAATGCCCATAAGGCTGTTTTTATGTTTGTTTGAGCTCCTTTTGTAGCATTTACTACATAGGTACTAATTGTATTAAAGGTAGCAGGTTTTGTGTATGTTGTAACAAAATAATCATCAAGTGAAAGTGTAATTGAAAGCATAAAACCGGAAACTATACCCGGCATAATCTGAGGAATTACAACCTTAAATAGTGCTTTTGATGGTGTAGCACCTAAGTCTAAAGCTGCTTCATAAAGGTTGTTATCCATTTGTATAAGTTTAGGTACAACAGAAAGATATACAAATGGTGCACATAAAGTTACTTGACCTATAACAAGTGGAATATATGTGCTTTTATCAATACCAAATGCAACAATTAGCAAAATACAAATTGAAAAGCCTGTAACTACATCTGCATTAACAACAGGAATTTGGTTAGCATTTCTGATAAATGCTTTCGGTAATCTCTTTGAATAAAATGCACCGATTGCACCACTAGTGCCTAATACAACAGCCAGTATAGCAACAACTAATGCCAATACTAAAGTATCTACAATCATTTCTAACAATTCTTTTGTAGTAAACAATGTTTCATAATTATGAAGAGAAAAACCTCTTATAGCACCGATTGTGGTAGAATCTGTAAAGCTATATATTGCCAAAATAATAATTGGCAAATAAATTGCTAACAGTACAAGAAATACCCAACTTGCTGAAAATATCTTTTTTATCATAGAGAAGCACCTCTGCTTTCTCCAACACCATCACCAAGTCTGTTGGTAAATATTGTTACAATAAAGATAATAACCAGAAGTACAATGGAAATCATTGAACCATTGTGCCAATCATATGCATTAAAGTAACTACCGATTAAGCTACCCATAATATATGTGCTATTGTATAGCATATCAAGTACAACATAGTTTGTCATTACAGGTAAGAATACCATAGTAACACCACTGATTATGCCAGGCATTGAAAGTGGTAATGTTACCTTTAAGAAAGTAATTCTATTATTAGCACCTAAGTCATTAGATGCCTCAAGAAGTTTCTTATCAATCTTTTCAAGTGTTGTATATAAAGGTAAAATCATAAAAGGTAAGAAGTCGTATGTCATACCGATTATAGTATTTAAAAATGGATGGCAAGCAAGGTTACCCTCTATTGCAGTTAGAATTTCTTTTAATGCAGTAATTCTTAATGTGAAGTTAATCCACATAGGCATAATAAAAAGCATCAAAAGAACTGATTTTCTTTTTAGTTTAGAATTCGTAAGGATTAATGCTACAGGATAAGCAATTAATAAGCATACTACTGTAGTAACTAAAGCAGTAAACATACTATAAAGCAAAGTGCCTATAGTGTTACTGTCAGTAAAGAAATCTGTAAAATTAGAAAGTGTAAACTGACCCTCGCCATTAGTTAAAGCATAATAAATAATTACAAGCAAAGGTGCAATTACAAACAAAACAAGAAACAATCCGTAAGGAATACAGAGTTGTTTACGAGAAAACTTAAACATTTTTCAACCTCCAAAATGATGATTACTTTAATTTCAATGAAATATTTTCTTTAGGAATAATCAGACTGACAAAGTCATTTTCATTCCATAAGTCTTCATCATCAAATATGAAGTCATATTCGTTTTCTGTTCTAACAATATACTGATAGTGGTCACCTTTATAAATAAGTGAAATAATATTACCGGTAGTTCCACCCTTATCAGCATCATCACTCATTTCAATTGAACCAAATACAGGGATAGAAACTGAAACTTCTTTGCCTACTACATCAATTTCATTACCATTTTCGTCAACAAGTACATCATCAACATACTTTGAATTAGGATAAAGCTGAGTAAGGTCACATTCAAATTCACCATCAGCAAATTCAACTGTATTGTACTTTGTAATAATACCCTCAAAGTCGTTTGTAGTAAGGTTATTTTCAATCAAATGAATACTATCAGGATCAATATCAATAGAAATTGTGTCACCTACAACTGCATTGTAAATTGAGTTAATAACAATTTCATTATCACCTGAAAGAACAGTAATTTCATAATGAACACCTTTAAATACGACAGAGTCAACTACAACATCCATCATACCCTCGCCCTTAGGTTTCATTACAATATCTTCAGGTCTAACAACAACATCAACCTTAGTTCCAATATGGAAGTCATCAACACAAGTAAATGTATGGTCACAAAACTGTACTTGTAGCTTATCAGTAACTTTACCGTTAAAAATATTACTTTCACCGATAAAGTCAGCTACAAAAGCATTCTTTGGTTCATTATAAATTTCTTCCGGTGTACCAATCTGCTGAATTACACCATCAGACATAACAACAATTTTATCGGACATTGTAAGGGCTTCTTCTTGGTCATGGGTTACATATATGAAAGTGATACCAAGTCTTTCATGCATTGCTTTAAGTTCAATCTGCATTTCTTTACGCATCTTAAGGTCTAATGCACCTAAAGGTTCATCAAGTAAAAGAATCTGTGGTTCATTTACAATGGCTCTTGCAATAGCAATTCTCTGTTGCTGACCACCTGACAAAGTATCTACAGAACGCTTTTCAAAGCCCTCAAGGTCAACTATCTCTAAGGCTCTCTTAACCTTTTTGTCAATTTCTTTTTTAGAAAGTTTTTCCTTACGAGTAATAATCTTGCCATTATCTTTCTTGTAAGTAACTTCATTAGTTTTTAGCTTTAAGCCAAAAGCAATGTTATCATATATATTAAGATGTGGAAAAAGTGCATATCTCTGAAATACTGTATTAATAGGTCTTTCATATGGAGGAAGTTTACTTATGTCCTCACCTTTTAAAGTGATCTGACCCTCCGTAGGAATTTCAAAACCTGCAATCATTCTTAGTGTAGTTGTTTTACCACAACCTGATGGTCCAAGAAAAGTAACAAACTCACCTTTCTTTACTTCCAAATTAAAATCTTCAACAACCACAACATCATCAAAAGATTTTCCAACATTTTTAAGTTCAATAATATTCATTGAATTAGATACCTTAGACATAACGACCTCCTTATTTATTACCCGCCTAAAAAAACAGAGGAAAACTCCTCTGTTTACGTTTAAAATTATACACAAATTTCTACTTATAGTCAATGAATATAAAAGATAATTAATGTAAATTTAATATAAAAATAAAAGCACAGAGAATTCTCTGTGCTAATAGGACAATATGTGACAAGAAATCAGGAATTTTTCTTATCCCAATTTCTAATATGTACGAAGTAGAATACTGCACCAACAAGTAACATACCACCAACAATATTACCTAAAGTAACATAGATTAATTGGTCTGTACCTGCAAAGTGCTTTAAATTTTCACACTGCTGAGCAGTAATACCAAATAGCTCTTTAGCCTTTGCAACATACTGTGGGTTAGTTGTTGCTAAAATACCTGAAGGTAAATAGAACATATTAGCAACACAGTGTTCGAAGCCACAAACAACAAACAAACAAATTGGGAAAAATACAGCAAAGATTTTGCTAATTACTTCCTTAGCAACACTAGACATTAGGATTGCTAAACAAACAAGAATGTTGCACAAAATACCACTGACAAAAGCAGTAGATGGAGCAAGTGAAGTCTTGCCAATTGCAACCTTAATTGTATAAGCACCTAGGCCACCACTTGATAGGTCAAACTGACCTGAATAGAAAATCAAGAAATCCATTATTAGTGCACCAACAAGGTTTGAGAAATACACAATAACAAGATTACGAATCATCTTAGACACTTTAATTTTCTTATCAAGTGCACCCATTATCATTAAACAGTTACCGGTAAAAAGCTCACTACCGGTAAACACAACAAGCATAAGACCTACAGGGAAAATCACACCGGCTAACATCTTTGCAACACCGGCATTATCAATACCATGAACTACAACATTACTTGCTGCACCACCAAATGCAATAAATGCACCTGCCATCATACCCAAAATAATCATTTTTAACAGTGGTAAATTTGACTTTTTAACTCCGGCATTAATATTAATATCAGCCATTTCAGCTAACATATTTGAAGTTCTTCCCAAAGTTTCTCCCCCATTTCAAATTGACATCAAGGATTATTTTATCATAAATACACCTATTTAACAAGTAAAGTACATTATATAAAATAATCATAACATATAATCAATATTGATATAGTAGTAGGTAATATCAATCCCATATTTTTGTAATAATGGCATTAGGAAAAAATTCTTTATTTAGTTTATCCTTTAACTGCCCTGCATTATCATCAAAGTAATCATTTTTTGCACATCTGATTTTCTTATTAGTGAATGTAAATTTAGTTATCATTACATTTGTAAAGATTTTCTTACAATCATTTCTATTATAAGTGTAGGTCTTATTCTTAAATTGAAACACAATATTATCATTATCAAAATAAACTTTATAAGCAAAGGTTGAAAAATAATGGATTTGTCCTATAAACATACCTATTAAACAAATCTCTACACATATAAATAATATAAAATTACCTACTGTAACATCACCTATACAGAAAGCAAAAATCATAATTAAAGTTACTAGTGACAAAAAGGATATAACGAAAATTGAAAAAACTTTCAAATATTTTTTAAACCAACTCATTTTCATGAGAACACCTCCTGTTTTTTAGTTTTATCTAAAGAGTTAGTTTTTACTAATTCTAAAGAAGTTCACTATGATTATGTATATTACAAATGCAATCAAAGCTACTAAAATTTTCACTTGTTATTAATGAATTAATACATTAAAAGTAAGCAATGGTCTTATATTTTATGTAAATAACTCAACTAAATCATCAATTTCAAGAAATAAAAAACAAATTATCCATAAAAAATATAAAGTAGTTTTCAACAATTTATTTCTTATCTCAAATTTGAACTTATATGAGTAATCCAAAATTAACGGTACAGTTAATATGCCTAATAAAATTAAAACCACTACATAAATCATATCAAACATAAAAACCCTTTCTATTTGTGAGAATAACAACTAAAATGAACGAATATAGAGAAAAAACTTTGTTTATAAAACTGCTATACTTTTCTTTTTCGTTTTACAGAATGTCTTTCGTTATCATTTTCCTTTTCCTTATCAATCAAATTAGCTATATCAAATGAAGACAAGTAACCATTTTTGTTATGTTGAAAGACATAACTATCATAAGAAACAATACCATATACATAATCAACAAAATGATCAATATATATTCCGGATTCATTATATTGGAATTGTTCATACTTTAGTTCTCCAAATTTATATAGTTGGCAAAAGCCAAAAAGATATAATATAATTCTTCCAAAATCATCGTAAAAACATTCACTGATACTGTCCAATTCCGGCTTAGTAGATTTAGGTGTACGAAATCTATATCCTATTGAATAATTATCCTTATATTCGATAAATTCAATATTATCAATCTCATCACATCTAGCAAATATTAACCTATTTTTTTCATCAAAACCATATTCAAATCCATATGATAATAATTTGTTTTTATTTTTAAGAAGCCTTCCTCTTTTACAATTTCCTATAACAACATCTTGTACCGGACTCGGACAATAAAAACCTCTATGTATTTCAGAGCCTTTTGAAGAATATTCTTTCCTTACTATGTTACTTGTTACTTTGGAATATAATTCATTGTATCTTGGAGAATACTCTTTAGACAATGTATCATAATACTCACATTTCTTTTTACAGTAATTTTTAATATCATTTTTTGTGATATCAAAAAGATTGCCTTTAAATATAAGATCCATATATGCCCCCTATTAATATAACTTCAGTTATAATTATAAAAACTGGCTTATATACAAGGAAATGTTCCTCCGTATTTTTTGAAAATTTTCTCTACTTTACTGCGTTCTGAATTAGAAATATTAAAATACTTATCTTTAAATTTTACAATACCACAAGAATCACAAGCAATACAGTAATAGTCATTATCAAACTTAATAGAGATATTTTTATCAAAACCACAAGATGTTTCATCATTATATAGTTCTTTCTTATTAAATATATCTTTGACTATATTACTCTCAGCCTCAGTTAATGTTAATGATATGTGTTTATTGTCATAATTATAATTTAATTGTCCAATAGAACTATCAGCGATATTAATTGTATTATTACAAGCGCATAAGAACATCATAAAAGGTATCATTAATAACAAGGTTATAGTTTTAATATAGTATTTTTTAATCATATTATTATCCTCCGAGAGAAATTGTTTTTATATATAATTCTTCAAATTATTATCATTCTGTACTTAATTCTACAAGCAATAAATATACAGAATTGAACTACTATTACGGTCTTATGATAAGAGAAATCATTAAAATATATCTTTTAAACTACTATTCATTTAAAAAAATCGGTTCAAAATTCATTCTAGGATACCTTTTAATGAGAAAATCATAAACTCTTCGACTAACAACCCAATTCCGTCGGCATTGTAACGGTAAGTTATCTTTGTACCATTATTTAACATTATATGGTTCATGAATTAATGCAAACTAAAGATTATGAATACAAAGTTGATTTAAAAATCATTTTATCATTAGTTACCGATTCAAATAGATACCATAGTCTGGCTCAGAATCATCAATTTCAGAATCTTTTGTCGGTTCTAACTTTTCATTTAGAATACACAAACACCACAAACCTTCATTTTTTTCGTTAATATCGTCTTGGTAACAAATATTAACTACAAATTTGAAAGAATCTTTCTTGTTTTTTAAAATAGCTAAACAATAAGTAAAGGCGACTGTACCATTATCATCAGTACTATCGCTATCACCTGCCCAATCATAATCAACTTTTTCAGATTTTATTGTATAGTATTTAAATGCCTTATCTAAGTCTTTATCAAAGTTTTTGTATTTCTTCAATACATCTTTGGCAAAAAGTGATTTTACCATTTCTTTATCTTTGTTATCAAAAGCTTTTACCACCTTTTTCATTGTATCAGTAGCAATTTTTTCTGATGATGCAAAAAAAGAATTAGGTAGAGCCTTTAGGTCACCACCAAGAATATTACATCCGGTTAGTGAAAAAGTAAGAAACAATAAGGAGATAACAATACACACTAGTTTTTTCATTTTTACACCTCTAGACTAAAAACTCAAATATCCTCTGAATTTTTTAGCGTTAAATTTCCATTTTTTCAATCATTAGATTTCGTTTTCTTCTTGATATATGTATTACTCAAATTGCAATAACTTTCCGTAAACAACTTCGCTTATTTTTCATATAATTACCTACTTTATTTTGAAAAAATACTTTCCGGTTTCAATAGGCAAATATGTTTTATTGAAGAATCTTGTAGTTCTCCTATATTTATATGAATTGCCACTAATTTAACAACAAATATATTATTTGTTAACTTAAAATAGAATAATAATCATATCCATCAACAATTGTATCACATACAGTTACACTATAAACAATCCATTTACCATTATCATTATGAAGTTCAATAATATGATTTCCATTTGAATCGTTTACAACATTATTTCTGTTGTCATATGACCTATAAATATATCTGTACTCAGCAATAGCTACACCATTATGTTTAAATACTTTACTGATTTTTCCACTATTTTTTTCATTAACAATATTATTCACGTTATCCCGATAATTCATTTCACTAAAGTCTTCTCTTGAAATTATTCCATTAAATTTAGTGTCAAATCGACCATAGTTTTTATACGCACTATTTTCTATTTCGTCTACTAAAGAATAAACTTCACCTTTAATATTAATAGGATTCAAGTAAAAGAACATCGTAATAAAATTTGAAAATAAATAAGAAAAAACAAGAACAATTATAAAACATACCTTTTTCATAATATTCCCCTCATACTCAATATGTAAGCACATCTATTTTTCATCTTTTTATTAGTAGTTCCTCTTAACATTTCATATTTGTGTGAATTAGTATGGACTGCATAAAAGATTTTTATATTTACCTTACTAATAATAGTAGCGTGAATAATGATACCATTACCATTATCAAAATACATTAAATCTCCCATTTTTATTTTATTTTTTAATAAATTTTAGGTGCTTATCATCTGATATTAGATTATTATTACTATTCATAAGCTATTTGTTCATATGCTTTGTCTACAACAAGGCTCATACCTTCATATTTATATGTTATTTTAGTTCTGCAAGGTTCAAATAAGCTACCTCCACCTGATACAATTTTTCCATTAGCATCTCTAACGTCATAAATGTAATAATGATACACAACAATCTCATTCCACACGGGTATAGCAACATATACGCCGTAATATGATGTATCGGTATCAGCTCTATCACCACTAAAATGCATTTGATTATAATACTCTTCGTCCTTTATATATTGTGAATATTGGGACGATTTAAACTCATCATAGCTTTTGGTTGAATTTATATTTTTTACAATTTGGTATGATAACACGCAAAAGAATATTGAATAACAAATAAATGCAAATGCTATAACGCATAAAACAATAATAACTTTTCGTAAACAACTTCGCTTATTTTTCATATAATCACCTCATCATCAAAATCATAAAAGAAGCATTCTTGTTATTCTCACTGTAAAGAGGATAATCTCTCCTATTTTCTGTATGAGCACAATACTTTATTCCTGCATTAACAGATGAAATTATAGTGGCATGTGTATACACTTCGTCCCCATCAAAATCAAAATATAACAAATCTCATACTTTTATATTATATTTCTTTATAATATTAATTTGAGATGACATATTTGTTTTATGTAAATTAAAACTCTTATGTTTTCTGACGTATTTAGAACGATAAAAATATGCCATATTTTGACTTGCTACAGACCAATAGTTAGAATGCTTCCATTTTTTATTTCTAGCAGAATAAAGATAGAACCAATCATCATTCATCAATATCCCACCTGCATGTAAACATTGTGACACAAAATTAGTACAATCTCCTCTTATATGATTATTACGCAAATAAGCCCATTTTCTAGCATAATTTACTGCAAACTTTCTATTGTATTTTCTCTCTTTTTTTCTCCAAACTTTATAAAAATCCAACCTATATTCACTATTAAAATGTTTTATATTATCTTTAATATCAAAGTAACATGTTCCTTCAGCATCACTTCTATTAACTGGATCATTTTCGCAATATGTATAAATGTTATCACCAATAGCCGTACCAGAAGAACCAATAAAAGCAGTATCATCAGCATTGATAAATCTACCTGTTGTTGGGTCATAATATCTAGTTTGAAGATAATACATTGTAGTATCTTCATCATACACATAACCACGATAACGAAGAGGGTTTATAGAAGCTAATTCATCATCTGATTGAGATATAATATCGCCCCATGCGTTATATACATAACTAGCTTTTTCTTGACCGTCTTCATCAAGGATTTTTACTATATCACCTTGCAAGTTCTTTACATAGTAGAACATTTTTCCGTTATAAGACATTGCCACCGGACTATTCTCAGTATCATAGTAGAAGAAAAGTGTTGTACTGTCAGTCTTTTAAGCAAATAGATTATTATTACTATCATAATAATAGTCAGTTACCTTTGATCTCACTTTTTTCTGAGTTCTCATTCCATTTGCACAGTTGATTTAAGAAATACACATACATCATTTATTTTGACTCATCAGGAAAAATTTCTTCTGTCACACTCGTAACTTTCCATTGCCCTGATTTCTTCTCTAACTCAACAAATATTGGTATCGGTTCATACCAAGTACCACTACTAGACACTAATTGATCATTTTTATCATAAGATGTATAATGATATCTAAATTCAGCTTCCGCTTTATTGTCAGTTATTTTAATGTCAGAAATATAACAACTATTTGTTTCTCTTTTTACGCTTTCTATATCATCTCGATAATCCAAACTTTTGAAATCATCTTTTGATATAAAATCAGTGTACTCCTCATTTAACCTTTCACCATATGTATCATAAGCATTTTCCATAACAAAATTTAGTTTTAACTTTAAATATTCTTCTTCAGCATCAAAAGAATATGTTTTGTATAAATTCAAACCCAGCAATAACAAAATAGCAATTAAAATCCCATACTTTATTACTGTTTTCCATTTCACCATCATTCTAGACCACCCATTTCATTTGTAATATACAGACAGTACTATTCCTTTTGCCTTTATTTTTTTAGGATTCTTTTCATCCTTATTACTTAATAATTTTTTATTGAAATTGTTTACAGTATGAGCTGCATAACAAATTATTTTTTGCCCTTTACTTTAATTATTGAACTAATTATCGAAGCGTGCGTATAGATTCCATCACCATTACCATCAAAATAAAGCAAATCACCTTTTTTAATACCGTATTTATTTATAATTTTGTGTTGAATGGTATTCGTTAAATTTTAATTATCCCACCATCCAGATAACTACAATTACCTGTATAATAATATAAGTTTATTGGATTATTCTCACAATAAGCGAACATATTTGTGCTTAGAGGAGTACCGGAATTTGTATCTACATATGCTGTATCATCAGCATTGATAAATCTACCGGTTTTTGGGTCATAGTATCTACTTTGGAGATAATACAGACCTGTATCTGTATCATACACATATCCTCTATATCGGAATGGGTTGAACTCTTTAACTGTTGCATATGATGGGCTAACATTAGATTTTTCTTTTAGGATATTTCCCCATGCATCATATGTATATTCTACCATTACTTTACCTTGGTGATTTACTATCTTTGTTATATCACCCTGTAAATTCTTGATGTAATAATACATTGAGTCATTTATTGACATTGCCGTTACTGAGTTGTTGCTATCATAGTAGAAATATGCTACTACTCCACCCTGCATCATTGCTATTAAATTGTTATTATCATCATAGTAATAGTAATAAGTGTAATCAGAATTATACTTACGAGTTCTTAAGCCTTTGATATTGTACTTGTATGTTATTGTATCTTTGGAAGTTTTTACTTGAGAAAGTTGTCTTCCGTTCTTCCACTGCATTGTCATTCCGTTACGATACTTTAGTGGATTGCCTATTCCATCATATGTTATTGTTTCTCCGTTATATGATGTTAGTTTATCTTTCCATGTTGTATCGTAACCATATGTATTTGTTTTCTTTAATGCATTGGTTGATGAGTTATATACTTGTACCTTTTTATGTTACCTGCATAACTATAGAAAATTACATTTCCTTTTAATGTAATAATTTAATAACATTTATTAAACACAGCACCTATAAGACAAACACTTATAGGTGCTAAGATATTATTAACAGTTATATTATTCTATAAAATATTTAATAGAATACAATTATTATAACCAAAAAAGTTACTTATCTATATCATAAACATATAAATTTGACTCCTTCATATCTTTAGAATTAAGATTAGTTGTACTATAAAAACAACACCACTCATCTTTATATTTAGGATCAGTACTAATCGTAGAGAAAAAAGCATATTGCTTTTTTCCATTTTTGTTCATAAATATACAATAATACAAATCCTCATCATCAATATGAATCTTTCTCAATTCGTCAATATCACATAAAAACATACTCTTAAAATAAGAAATCATGAACTGATGATCAACATCACTAATTCCCCTACTTACTAGTACACCATCATAAATTTCTTTAAATGTTTTATTAGATATTGTTGTTATCTTTAGAGGTAAATCTTTATCATTTTGGATTTTATAATCTAAAATATTATTTGACAAATTACCACTAACAGTTGTGGTTGTAGTTTGCACAGTACTTGTATTGTTAGAATTAGTACCTTTATCCTCTGACTTACAACCACACAAGTTAACAACACCAATAACTAAAACAACAGGAAGTAATATTGAAAATAATTTTTTCACAATAAACGCTCCTATCTAAACCTAATGACATTCATACAGACAAATATACATACATCATTTATTTTGTGGTTTATTTCAAATTTAACTTACTTATAATTATATTATAGCTTACCTTTATTTTTCGTAAGGAAACAACATAGACTATAATAAAGAACAATAAAATAGCAGAACACATACAAATCGGCACAATATTTTTTGATAATAATGCAAAATAAAATACTGTACTTATACCAAAAAAGCATACAAGGACGATTATTGAAAGTGTAATTGTAAGACAATTTTTGCTTTTTCTTATTTTCTCAGTAGAACAATCCAATAGTGTTTTTTCATCTTGTACACAAATATTATTCACTTCAATATAAGGTATGGAAAACTCATTATTGCTACTTGAAAAAGAAGTATCTTTGTATTTTAAATTAATATTAGTATCTGATTTTATTTTTATTATGTAGTTTTTTCTTATAGAATATGGTTTTATATCGCTATAATCTAAAAAATTAAAAGATTCTAAATTATACAAAGATATTAAAACTCTAAAACACATTAAAATGGTTAAAAACATCTGAGAAATAACACTCATATTTTCATCATTTATTTGTTCAACTGAAAAGTGATATTCTCCTGCTTTTTCACAATTAAATACAACAACATCATTATAGGTGGATAATATTTTATTCTCTCCATTAAAGCGTATGTTTAAAGGTCGTGCATATTTTCCAATTTTAGACTGTATTTTTATCTTCATTTTAATTCACCATAATTTTATAGTACATATCTTATTATTAAGTTTTTTATCTCCTACTAGAATGTCTAAAAATCCTGAAATTAAACCACCTATTGATAGAACAATATCTATATTGTTTACTACAAAATTTATAAATTTTTTAAAGGCTGCATTTGCAAGAAATGCCGTAATATGTTTTGCTATTTTCCAACTCGACAACATAATACCGAATGTTCTTAATATACCACCTTTTTTGCTTAAAGCACCTGATACCTTACCAATAACTTTAACAAAAACTTTAAGAAATCTCCTTATAGGTGAACGAATTGCTTTCTTTAAAGCTTTCTTACTATAATGTTTTACCAAAAGTTTTAAAGGAGAAAAAACTTTACCAACTAAATTTACCCCTGGTATTATGCTTATTATTAAATCTATAAATCCGGCTACCATTCCACGAGTAATTGTGATCGACCAATATCCATTTGGATCGACTTTATTAACAGGATTATTCTCACAATAAGCGAACATATTTGTGCTTAGAGGAGTACCAGAGTTTGTATTTACATATGCTGTATCATCGGCATTGATAAATCTACCGGTTTTTGGGTCATAGTATCTACTTTGGAGATAGTACAAACCTGTATCTGTATCATACACATATCCTCTATATCGGAATGGGTTGAACTCTTTAACTGTTGCATATGATGGGCTAACATTAGATTTTTCTTTTAGGATATTTCCCCATGCATCATATGTATATTCTACCATTACTTTACCTTGGTGATTTACTATCTTTGTTATATCACCCTGTAAATTCTTGATGTAATAATACATTGAGTCATTTATTGACATTGCCGTTACTGAGTTGTTGCTATCATAGTAGAAATATGCTACTACTCCACCCTGCATCATTGCTATTAAATTGTTATTATCATCATAGTAATAGTAATAAGTGTAATCAGAATTATACTTACGAGTTCTTAAGCCTTTGATATTGTACTTGTATGTTATTGTATCTTTGGAAGTTTTTACTTGAGAAAGTTGTCTTCCGTTCTTCCACTGCATTGTCATTCCGTTACGATACTTTAGTGGATTGCCTATTCCATCATATGTTATTGTTTCTCCGTTATATGATGTTAGTTTATCTTTCCATGTTGTATCGTATCCGTATGTATTGGTTTTCTTTAATGCATTGGTTGATGAGTTATATACTTGTACCTTTGTAATGTTACCGGCATTATCGTAGCTAATCTTTGTTTTTTCTTTTTGGCTATCATCTGTAATTTGGGTTAACTGATTTAGACTATCATAAGTATAACTACTCTTACTGTATGATGAATTTGTTGGTAATCCTCCGGTACCTTTATCATAACTTCTTTCTACTGACGTTGCAATATTACCGTTGGCATCATATGTATATTGATATACTAAGCCTTTAGATGTATTATCGTAAAAAATTGAACTTACATTATTTGTGGTTTTGTGAGATGTTGTTTCATAACCGTACTCTGTATAAAACAATTCTTCTCCATTAAACTTTGTACTTACATTATTAAGTCTGCCAAAGTCATCGTTATTACTTGATACTTTTACATTTCTTGGAGTATTTCCATCACCACTGATATATTCTACAAATTCATCATCGTTATCATCTGTTCCACGCTTAATAGTCTTGTATCTTTCATTTATGTTAGTTTGCTCTACTGTATTTCCGTTAGAATCTAAGGAAATATTTTGAACTAACTTTACACTGTCTTCACTATCAATAGTTTCTGAAGTTTTTGATACAAGATTACCATTGCAATCATAATAGTAATTAGTAGTTTGGTTTAACCAATAATCATGTTCTCTGGTTACAAGACCTTTCTTGTTGTATTCATATGATACAACATTATATCCTGCACCTGTAACTAAAATAATTCTATCATAACGGTCATAGTAATATCTATAAAATCCACCGTTACCATAACTTATTGATTCTAAGTTACCGTTATTACTATTATAGTTATATTTTACAATACTCTTATTTCCAACTTTTACTTCTAACAATTTATTATAAATTGTGTAGTTAAAGTTATAAGCAAAACTATTATGCTTTATAGAAGAAAGCTGGTTTTGATTATTGTAAATATATGTATTTGATGAATTACCATTTGAAATAGAAGTAGTATTACCCTGAATATCATAACCATAGGAAGTAACATTGCCTTTGCCATCTTTTACAGAGGTTTGATTTCCATTCTTATCATATGAATACTCAGTTGTATTACCTGCATCATCAGTTTCTTTAGTTATATAGTTTTCTGTTGAATCGTATTCTACAGAATTTTCCATATAATCTTTTGATGTGTCTAGGGTTTCAGATACTACACTTTCATCAACAGGTTCAGCTGAATTATTTGTGCTATCATCTGAGTTACCATCTTTTTTCTCAAAAACCAAATTTTCTGCAAAGTTAAGCATTGCATTCTTAACTTCCATTACATTTTTATTGTAACCATAAACGAAAGCAAAGTCAACTGTTTTTATAATTTTGTTTGCTTCTTCCGGTGTTACTGATAAGGTAACAGACTGCTCTGCTGAAGTATAAGCATTATACTCTTGATAATGGTCTTCCGTTGTATCATCGGCATAATTAATTTTTAAGGCTATACCAAAAGTTCTGTTATCTGTAGTTAACGGAACTGAGTTGGCTTTTGCAGTACCTGAAATGTTAAATACCACATTAGCTCTATTAACATTTACAGATTGATAAATATGCTTATCTTTTAGTGAATTATTATCACTCTCAGTATTGTCATCAGTAGTATCATTATCATCAGTTCCATTTTCAGTTGTAGATTCGTAAGTTCTATTGTACTTTCTTGTTACAAAACCTTTTTGATAAGTCTTTTTGTTACCATCAGTTTTTTCAATATTACCATATGGTTCTGTTTCAGTTTCAACAGAAGTATAAGTTTGTGCTGTAGAATCTGTGGTTTTCTCAACTGTTGTATCAACAGTTGGTGCAGGTTCTCCACCACTACCTTTGATTGTATTATCAGTTACAATATCTCCACTTTGATTATACCATTTATTTTGTTCACTTTTCCAATTATTTGCACTAAAATCACTGTATGAAAGGGCATTGTAGTCATTCATAACTTTGCCTTTTTCTAGTTGCAAACAATCAAACCATACTGAACCACTCGCATTTCTCAATGCACAATAAAATCTAATCTTCGAAGTATTCTTAGGTAATGTAACAGTCAAACTGATTCTTTGCCACTTTGACGCAGTCGTTGTTTCTAATAAAGCAACACTGTTATCATCACTAATTACTGAACCTGATGGGTCAAATGTTTTTAATTTTAGCATTGCACCCTTTTGACCATCACGAGTACCTGCTTTTAGAGCTTTATCAATATACACATAACCTGATAATGTAACTGTGTCACCTGCTGAAAGGTTATAATCACTTATATTCATATCATGATTAACAGAAGTATAGAACTGGTTTGTTGAATCAGCATTATGTGTGATTTTTAATGAGTTACCACCAAAATAATAAATTCCTGTATCTACTGATGCAGTACCACCGGAACTATTTTCTGTTTTGATACTCTCATTAGACTTTTTATAATAATGATTACTACCTAAACTATCAAAGTGACTGGATTCATCAATATAGTTGCGTGTATAGGAATCTGAACCACCCATTGCTGATAGTCCGGAACCACCCTCACCTTCTTCTATATATCCATACTCATTTAATTTAGTTATTGTATTACCATATTCATCAAATGTATATGTTTCACTTCTACCGTTTCTATCAATGAAAGTAGTTGTATTATAACCTTTATTATATTTATCATTACTGCTTTCATGTGTACCGTAAACCATCTTTAGATAGTTACCTTCTTCATAACTACCTGTTGAGGTGTTGTAGCCGTATTCAGCAGCTTTTGTTACCTTGCCATTTGAATATGTAAACTGCATTTTCATACCGTTTTCAGAATTTATATCATCATTAAAATGATATTTTACAACACTTAGGTAATTGTTACTATATTCAAATGTTGTCCATTTATTATCAATAAACTTAATACCATATGGCAAAGTACAACCTGAATAGTAGATGAAATATGCTGCATCATCAGAATCTACAGTAATCTTTGAATAACATCTTCTTGTAGAACCATCACTATCAGTTACTACATTGTAGTATACATGATATTTATGCAATGTACTTGTTATCTCAGAAAGATAACCGGCAGAATCATATGTATATGTAATTGTATTTTTACTATTATCAGGGTCAGTTTCTGACTTTATATATGATACATCATTGTTATTTGGAATATCATATACTTCAACTCTATCACTTTCAATAGTAAGTTTGTTATTCTGTACTTTTAATGTATAACCTAAATCATCTTCATCATTTAGTTCAGTTTCACCATCAACAATTTTAAAATAATGGTCAACTGCATCAGAGTCGGTATATACATAATATTTATCTGTTTTTTTAACTGATTTTTCAAATTTATGCTCTACTTTTTTATATTTTTTTCGTAGGCTATATTTTTCTTACCCCAACATTTATTATAGAGCCTATTTTAAATGTTAGAAAACACTCTTTAGGAAAGTCTTAAAAAACCCTCTAGGAAAATCAAATTTTGCATACAAAATCTTAGCCACAAAAGTAAATATCGCACTATAGCCAAAACGGCTAAAAGTGCGATAAATACTGGGTTTCTGATATATTTCTTGGCGGAGAGCAAGGGATTCGAACCCTCGAAACCACTTTAATGGTTTACACGATTTCCAATTGTATTCAGTGTTTACCTTTTATGATGATATAAGTTGATTTAATGCGATATATTACCTTCAATTATTGGTAAATATTCTACAATAATATAAATACACATAAGTTTGTAATATATAATTCTTTAAAAGCACTAAATTCTTTAGGAAAGTCTTTAGGAAATATTAAATATATTCTAAAAAAATGAGTAATATTAATAAATATATATAATATTCTACATACAATCAAAAGATATTAAAGTCAATTTCAGAAAATTCTTCTTCTGATACTACGAACAACGGCTTATTGTTGAACAATAAATTTTTGATAACACTTTCATTTGGGTGTTCATATTTATTATTTTTACCGGCTGATGCAATAAAGAAGGCATCAAATGATGCAAGATTGTTATTATAACTTTTACTAGAGCCATGATGTGGTAACTGAATACAACCAATCATTTCTTTATAATTCATGTAGCATCTGTCTAAATCATTCCACCTATTCTTTCCTGTTGCTTTATAGTCACCTAAATATAAACAACCATTAGATTTATTACATGCACAAAAATTATTATGTTTACATAGAGTTTGAGTAATATGATTATCATAAGAACCGGAAAATAGTACCATTGAATTTAAGTTCAAATCTTTTCCCAGTTCCTTATAAGCATTCATTAATCCAACTTTAGTTTCTTTGTCTTCCCAGTTATTTATAATATCTGATATGTTATTATCATCTATTTCTTCACGAAATATATTAGTAAGCAACTTATAAAATTTCTTTTTTCTCTTTTGATTTTGAAAATTGTAAGGAACATACTCCCAATAAATTTTTGGGGAAATATTTGATTCATTATATGATACAGACTTATCAATTGTATCCTGAGTAATATTAATATGAAACCTATGTCCTGATTTTATAATGACCCCATTATCACCTACAATGCGTATTATGTCATGTTCCTCGTTATTATTTTCATCTATATGCTTTTCTTCTCTATAATTTTCATCTCTATACTTTTCTTCTCTAATTAAATTAAGAGTATATTCATCATATTTTTCATCATAGTATTCTATACCTATAATTTTAATTTGTTTATTATAGTTTTCAACAATGTTATTAATTGTTGAAAAGGGATCATTTATCATATTATATACGAAATCACTTTTATGATGATTCGGAGAACTACACAAATACTCAATAGCATAAACATACTTTTCTTTTTCTGATAAAGGAAAAACTATATTATTAACATTACAATGCTTAAGAAGAAAATCTAAACCACTAATATGATCTTTATGTAAATGAGAAATAAAGACATAATCAATCTCTTCATCCTCTTCAAAGTAACTTTTTATTTTACTCTCAATATCTACAGTTTCAGTGCTTGTACCACAATCATATACAATATTGAATTTTTCTTCTCCAATTTCAAATTTCTCTAGATAAAAAGCACCTTGACCAACCGGAACAAAAATACGATGCATCATAATAGTTCACCCTATAAACAATTTTATTTAAGCAACAATATTAAAGCTTATGTTTATATTATATCATAATGTGATATATCTTTACATATAATATGCAAATTATGTAATAAAATTTCACTGCAATAATTTGTATATTATATACAAACATTATTAGTTCATTAAAACAAAAAATCTCCCCTACTCAATTTTTAATGAGTAAGGGAGATTTAATTGATTGTTATTATTGGACATTTAGACTATTATTTTAATAGTACAACACTCAGTATCATAATAGAAGAACAATGTTGTTCAATCAGTTTTTTGGGGTAATTAAATTATTATTATCAATTATTGTTGACGGAAAATAATCTTATCACCTTTCTTTATACTATCAAGTCCAGCCTTTGCAACTCTTTTCCTGTACACATAATCAATCACTACAGTAATAGACTTTTTATCATTACCATTGTATGTATATTCTCCACCAAACAAGGAATATCCATCATTAGTATCAGTATCAACACTTAAAAGTCCGGGCTCTCCATTACCATCAATGCTAATAATTACAAGATTATCTTTGCCTTTGTATGTAGCTTTATATCCTCCTCTGCCATCAAGTCGCTTTTTATTGTCACAAGTAAAGGAAAACTTTCCATCATCACTCTTCCATACTTTACTATACTTTTTATCGTACTCATCTGCACCATAAATACCGGGAACATCTCCATTATATGAAGTACTAATTTGTTCTGTAGATGTTGTGTTCTCGATTTTAGATGAACTTACTAATGAAGTAGAATTATGGGTTTCACTCTTATCCAATGTTTCATTGTCATTAGAACAACCTGTAAATAACGGCAATGTTAATATTAATGTTAATGTCAACATCATTATAATTTTTCTCATTTACTCATCTCCTCATTTAATGCAAAAGGCAGCAATAAATCTACTTTTAATCTTATTCCAGTCAACAGCTTTTGCACATCTATCTTCGTTTTGATAGTTCAACATTTTAAGCTTTTTTCCATCCTTGATAATACAAAAAGCGTGTCCATTAATAAAGGTAACAGAAGAACCAATAAAAGCAGTATCATCGGCATTGATAAATCTACCGGTTTTTGGGTCATAGTAACGGCTTTGGAGATAGTAAAGTCCTGTGTCGGTATCATATACATAACCACGATAACGGAGCTTGTATATTACCCTCTATTTTAATACAAACTTGTTTTGTCTTTTAATCACCTAAATTCAGCCTATCATAAAAGAGTAGTTATTGTTAAGACATAGAAGATAAAGCTGTAGTAGATAATACTGTCAACTCTTCTTTTATTACAGATTTTTATAAGTCAAACACTTGCGATAAAAATAACTTTGATTCTATATAAGGTAATTAAAATCAAACTCATATATTTGTCTTTTGAATATAAATCTCACCTTTTTCATAAGAATACCCAACATAATAAAAATCAAAAATATCATTGAAATTGATTTCTTCATTTGTTTTATTATTGGGATAGTCACAGAGAATGAATACCGTGTCAGTTGCAGGAGATAATCTCTTGTTTAACATACCTCCAAACGCCTTTTCTCCGGGTGTAGTTTCCGAACTCCATAAGTAGTTGTAAATTTCGCTTTTTTGCTCTAACTTCATCCACCTGTCATCTAAATTGTTTTGAAATTTTTTATTTTCTTCATTATTTAAAGTGAGTATCACTATTATGTCTCCGTCACCATGAAAGCCACCGCCATTCTTTTCGAAAAACGTGATGTCATTATAAGGAATAGATAGTTTCAGCGTTTGATTTATTTCAGTTATGACAAATTGCGGCGAATTATACTTTCTCAAAAAAATAATTGTTGTCAATAAACCAAACACGCATATTATAGATGTAATTATTATTAATATCTTCTTTCTTGCAATCATTAATAATCACCTTTTAGCATAAACAATAACATAAATTTTATATGGAACAATAATACCTTGATTTTGATCAGCCAAAGCCATATTATTTCCAACTTTAATTGCCAAATTTCCTGAATAGTTCTCTAGTTTAAAATCATACTTATCTTCTAATAAAAACTGAAAATATCGACAACCATTTATCCACATTTCATTCACTGTTACACCGATGTTGTGAAACGCCCCTAACAAATCTCCGGAATTATATACTAACGAACACGTATAATTGGATACCCATTTATTTTTATGTTTTTTCCTCACTTTTTTAACTAAATTTTTGAATTCATTTGTTTTTTTTATTTTTTTTGATAGAGCCGTTGAAGAATTATACCAAAGATTTGATGGCTTATCGCGTAGACTATGTTCTAAGAATGTTGCTGAATATGTCCATTTCTTTTTCTTTAATGTAGATACAACCCAGTTTTTCCAGAATTTACGTCATGCTTCTTTTTCTTCTTTTAATAGCTGACCATTGTAATCCGTAAACATTATCGCATTATTCTCACAATAGGTAAAGATGTTTGTACTAAGAGCAGTACCGGTAGCACCAATATATGCAGTGTCATCGGCATTGATAAATCTACCTGTAGTTGGGTCATAGTATCTGGTTTGGAGATAATAAAGAGTGGTATCTTCATCATATACATAACCACGATAACGAAGAGGGTTTATAGAAGCTAATTCATCATCTGATTGAGATATAATATCTCCCCAAGCATTATAAACATAATCAGCTTTTCCTTGACCGTCTTCATCTAGAATCTTTACTATGTCACCTTGCAAGTTCTTTACATAGTAGAACATCTTATCGTTATAAGACATTGCCACCGGACTGTTCTTTGAATCATAATATCAGCAATTAGATAATTATTACTATTATCTTACATTAAAGATTTTTTTAATGCATATAGTTCTATTTGTTTTTCTTAAAAATCAAGGTTTTCCCTTTGAGGTAGTTGTATTTCTTATTCTCAACTTTATCTATTTTAACAGTTAGTTTTCCCCATGAGTAATCATAAGAAGATGCAGAAGCATAACTTTTAAAATCAGTATATTTTTTACCATTTTCTGTAACTGTATAATATTTTCCTATATAAAAGCAATCGTACTCAACCATAACATCTACCTTATGATTGTTAATAGTTGCATTTTTACATTGATCTCCTCTAACTTCAGGAAAATTTTTGCCGTAACTTGAAAATGAAAAATTATATTCCTTACAATACCAATTTTGTTTATATTCTTCACCACTATCTAAATATGTATGCATATTATAATTTAAAAAACTAAAAAATACTGTTAATAAAATTAAAAAAGCAGAGCCAAAAATAATAACTTTAGTTGATGTTTTTAAACGCTTCATATTTACCTCGTCAAAATGTAAAACCAATTATAAAATTGCTTTTTTCTTTTTTAGCAAAAGACTTAATATTGATTTTTGTTTTATAAGTACTATTAACATCTTTGTTATATGCATTGTACTTTTTGGATTTTTTATCATACTCAATGCAATAAGTATGAATACCATTATAAAAATGATCGTTCCAAAGTGAAATAATAGCAATTTTTGCTTTTTTAATTGACTTTATAAAACGATCAAAAGTTGACTCTCCTTGGTACATGTCTCTTTTTATCTTATGAAAATCAAAATATCCTGCAATACCTAACGGGTTTGTACCCCAAAGCCCACCAAGCATATCCATATCATTCATTTCAGCCTCAAGCATAACTTGATAGAAATATTGAAATTTTCCTAAACGCTTTAAAGTGTTATAGATCGCAATAAGTTCACAACCTACACCTGCAACCGTAGCATTATTAGATCCGTATTTTAAATTTTTAACTTTCTTGTTTTTTTGTCCATAGATATACCCACTAAATCTACCTAGTGCAGACCGATTGTCTTTATATCTTTTTTTAAGTTTATTATATCTTGTACAAAATGCTTGCCATGCATCAGGATAGCCCTCATACATTTTCTTATGAGCTTTGTAATAAGAACTTAGATTATGATACCATTGACCAGTATAATCTACATTGTTTACAGGATTATTTTCGCAATATGTATAAATGTTATCACCAATTGCAGTACCTGAAGAACTGATAAAAGCAGTATCATCAGCATTGATAAATCTACCTGTTGTTGGGTCATAATATCTACTTTGTAGATAATACATTGCAGTATCTTCATCATACACATAACCACGATAACGAAGTGGATTTAATCTCCTTAATATTGGCTCGCCTTTCTCTTCAAGAATATTACCCCAAGAATCATATACATAACTTGCATAGCTAATACCGTCTTCATCAAGAATCTTAACTATGTCACCTTGCAAGTTCTTTACATAGTAGAACATTTTTCCATTATAGGATAATGCTACAGGGCTATTCTCAGTATCATAGTAAAAGAAAAGTGTTGCACTGTCAGTCTTTTCAGCAATTAGATTATTATTGCTATCATAATAATAGTTAGTTACCTTAGAACCTACTTGCTTCTGAGTTCTCATTCCGTTGGCATTGTAACGGTAAGTTATCTTTGTACCATCATCTAGAGTAGTTGTTGACAACCATCTACCGTTTTTCCATGTAAATGACATACCGTCACGATAATTCAATGGATTTCCTATTTCGTCATAAGTTATATTAGTACCGTTAATGTTTGTTAACTTATCACGCCATTCTTTATCATCGTAACAATAATAATTTCCATGTGGTTTACCCGTAGCAGATGAATCAGCAGGTTGTCTATGAACAGTTAGGATATTACCATCATTATCAAAAGAATAATTTATATGGAAATTATGAACATAATCATATTCCTCGACTAATTGATTCTTTGAATCATAATAATACCTATTTGTTATACCATCCTCAGTTTCTACACCTGTTAATTTACTGTCTTGTGCAACCGTTATAATATTTCCATTTCCGTCGTAAGAATAGGTATATGATGCAACTGTTTCAGTATCAAAGGACTGAGTTAAGCTACCAATAGTTTTAGATGTTGAATTAGTATCTTTACCATCAGCATAAGTATATTCAACTTTATAATCCTTATTACCCTTTATTCCTTTAGTTAAAACAGAAGTAGTTCTACCGAAAGAGTCTTTTTCTTCTGTAGTTTTTAGTCCGTTATAATCAACAAATGATTTACCGTCACTATCAGTACCACTTGTTATTGTTCTCGTATTATTTCCGATTTCTGTTTTTTCTACAGTATTACCGTTTTCATCGGTTGTAACACTATTCGCAATGGTACTGTCTTTACCAAGTATAAACTGACTCTCTAAGTTTCCGTTACAATCATAGTAATAATAGGTTGTTTCTCCACTTTCAGAGTCATCACAAACAGAAATTTGACCGTTCTTGTTGTAAGTATATTCAGCAACAATATTATCGTTACATTTAATATTTGTAACATTATTGTATTCATCATATGTATATGAGATTACACTACCGTTTGCATATGATACTTTCAATAAATTTCCGTTATATGGACTATATGTATTGGAAACTATCTGTGAATCGCCAACATATGTTGATAAGAGTTTGTTGTATTCATTGTAATTAAACTTAAAAGAAAAGTTATTATGTGATATTGACTCAACATTACCTTGATAGTCATAATCATACTTATTGCTTGCACCACCGGTTGTAATAGAAGTGGCATTATCAGAAGAATCATATGTATATGATGTTTCTACATTATTACCATTAGTTATGGAAGACTTGTTTCCGTTAGCATCATATGTATATTTGGTAGTATTACCGTTTTCATCAGTTTCTTCTGTTATATAGTTACCTTTAGTATCATATGTTGACTCTGACTTAATATATGATTTTGAAGTATCTAATTCTTCAGAAAGCATATCGCCATATTCAACTTCACTACTTGCACTTGTTGTACCTTGGATATTATCATCCCCACTAGGAGAAGATGCACTATCAGTTGAAGTAGTTTCAGGTGATGCCATAACTTTCAACATGGCATTACTTGGTATCATTGTATTACTATTATAACCATAAACAAATGCATAGTCAACACTTTCTACAACTTTTTCACTATTTTCAGGTGTTACTGACAATGATATTGATTGTACAGAGGTTGTATTAGAATTAAATGACTGATAATGACTTTCATGAGTATCTTCTCCTTGATAATAAACATTAAGTGCTATACCAAAAGTTCTATTTTCATTTGATAAAGGAACAGAAACACCTTGTGCTTGTCCTGTTAATACAAATGAAACATTCTTAGCATTTACATTTACTCTCTGATATATATACTTATTAGATAAATAATTTTTCTTATCAGTATTTTCTTCATCAGTGGTGTCAGAGTTATTCGAATTATCACTAGTATCTTCTGATTCAACAGTATTATTAGAATTGTTAGAATCTCCTACATTACTAGAATTATTGGATTCATCAGCATCACTTGAATCTTCATCATCATTTACTACTTCATAAACTCTGTTATATACACCTTCTACTGATTTTACTACATTTCCGTATGCATCTGTAGTATCAATCACATCATGTTCAGTAGCAGTTACTGTGGCAACAGTTTCAGTTGGCTTACTAGTTGTGGTTACATCTGTAGAAGTAGCAGTAGACGACGAAGGTACTGAAGTTTCAGTATCATTACTATCAATTTTCACATATAAAGGTTCACCAAAAATATATGGTCTGCCATATGTAAATGTAAATTCTTTATCTTTGTTGTCAAACCAATTATTTGCATTAGTGAAATCACTGTTTTTCAATGCATTATAATCATTTACAGTTTCGCCTTCTTCTAACTGTAAACAATCAAACCATGTAGTATAATTCTTACCGTTTGACTTTAAAAGAACCTTTACATCAGTTGCTGTTGATGGAAGCTTTGCAGTTACACTAATTCTTTTCCAATTAATTTCATCACTTACTGCAAAACCATCAATAGTTTTTTCTTCTGAATTATCTTTATACTGAATAGCCAGATTTACTTTGCCTGTACCGTTATTTTCGCACATTGCCTTAACATATGCAGAGAATGTAACGTACTTACCTAACAATGATTTTTGACTAATATTATGATAAATCACACTATCTTTGTCTTGTTTATCTTTGTTATAGATTTTAATAGCATTTGTACCAAAGTATTTTGTATCGGTATCTAAACTATACTTATTATCAGGATTTGAACTTTCGCTATAGTAATAGCCATCATTGTTCTTAATACCGGAAAAGTCAGATGTTTCATCAAGATAATTCTTAATAAAGTTATCTTTACTTTTAGTTACAGTAAGGTCGGAACTTTGACTATTTGAAATATAACCATTTGCATTCATTGTTGAAACTTTTGTTCCATCATTATCAAAAGTATATGTTTCTGATGAACCGTTTCTATCTGTAACTTTAGTTGTATTATCAGCTTTGTATTCAAAGTTTAGATAATTACCTATTTTATTCTCTGAACTTCTTTCAGTAATATTAGTAACTTTATTAGCAGTATTATAAGTTAATGAATATGAAGATCCGTTTTTTACTTCCGAACCGTCTTCCTTTGTATATTTTACTGAAATTAATCTACCTAGATTATCATAAGTATAATTTGAACAACTGTTATCAGGTAATTTAACTTTAGTCAACAGTACTTTTCCGTTTGACTGTGTATATGATAAATTTACCTTTCTTGAATTAGGAAGATTAATGGTTGTTATATACTTCTTACTGTTAATAGTGGTTGTTGTAAAAGTAGCTTGTGTTTGATTTGTGGAATCATAAATATAGTTTATATATCCATCACTATTATTTCGACCATAACCAATATGATTTTTCTCATTATCTAATTCGGTGATTTTATATAAAACACCTTTACCATTGCTAGACTGGAAATAAAGCTTTTCTGAATCTTTTTCAAGGATATATCCACTACTTGTCTTAGTTAATTTTAAACCTAAATCTTCATCATCTTCCCATTCAGTTGGTGCATTGCCTTCACCTCTAAGATAATGTTTTCTTCTATCTGACTCAATATATACATATTGATATGGATTATCACCGGTATTTAAGTTAGTATCTGTAATTGGTTCAATGTATTGATTAAAAGAAAAATTCCAACCATAACCAATCATTGAATCTTGATAACATTTATCATAATCAAAACTATTATATGTTGCTGAAAGTGAAAGTGGCATTCTAGCAGCCTTGCTTTCATAAAAGTTCTGATTTACTACTAAATTTCCAAGATAATCATTAATATTTACATCAGCTTTACTACCGGCAGAGACAGTATGATATGAAAGATTATCTTCTTTTCCTGTAAAATCTTTATAAACCATTGTAAACATTGGCTTATGATGAGTTTTATCACCGATTGATAGATTTACGGTTCTTGTTTTTGCACTATCTTTAGCTTCCAGAATAAAGCCATTATTTGTACTTTCACCTGTAGCCCATGAATTTACTAATGAAGTAATATCAAATGATACTTCATCGCTACTATTTGCTACTGCACAGTAATCTTTGACTAAACTATCGTAATATGGTGCAGTATTCTTGTAATTGTGCAACTTTATGATAAATGGTTTATCATTAGATAAATCACCAACCACACTACTGATTGAATATGAGTATGTAGCTTTTGTAATTTTTTGGGCTGATGATAATGTTGGTATTTTCTTGATTATCCATCTAAAGTACTCTGATGAAGACAATAGATATGGTGGATTGTACTTTGTAGATGATGTACCATATCCTACATATGAATAATTAGTATTAGATACTTGACCGGAAGATATTTCCGGATCAATAGTTACAGGATATTTAATATCTGATGATAATAGAAAATCCTTATCAGCTGTTAATTTAACCTGCATAGTATCATCTTTATGATTTAAAATTTCTAAAGATATATTCTCACTATACTTTTGATTTGCATCTACCATATATGGTGCTGAAATTGTATACACAATATTCTTTCCGTTATACAAATCAATAGTATTATCATCTTTTAATTTTGGAGTTAGTTTTCCGATATTATATGAAATAACATACTCATTCTTTGCATTAGGACTATTTAATACAATATTTTCCTTTACACCTTTTGTTGTAACATTACATTGCAAGTCAACATTATTATAAATATTCTTATATTCAGCATTTGAAGTAATATTATCTAAAGTAGTATCATTTTTATCGTCATTAGTTTTTCCGTTCTGAACTACAATGTTACTTTTATTAGCGTCATCATAATTCCAACTAATTTCGTGTTTGTCATTTTCAACTGAAACCAAACTGTCACTACTTGTATTTTTTGAAAGGGATACATTTACATCACTTTCTTTATTACTGTATGTTGAATTGTCATCGGACTTTACAAGGGTATTATCATAATCTACCCATTCATTTTTACTGTTTTTATAATGAACAGGCTCACCGTAATCAACAAACATTTTTGTTCCATCATCTAACAAGAATGTTTTAGAATTCTCAGTTCTTTGCTCACTATCTTCACCGACAATATAGCCTATTTCGTCCGTTTCACTTTTAACATTACTAAAGTCGGCACTATTAGATTCCGAGTTAGAGTTTTGACTACTGTTATCCTGAACTAAAGCAACAACATTCATTGGAATTAAATAAATCATTGCAAAACATAGGATGATAGAAATTGTAGATAAACATTTCCGCATTTTACATTTCATTTTTTACCTCCGTTTTAATTTTTAATCATATACTCCTCTAAATATGATATTTCATTTATATTTTTCTGCTTTGACTAATTTCTTAAACTATCACCTCGTTATCATTATTAATTATTTAATATTCATATCTTCTTTATCATCTCCAAACTGTGTATTTACATCATATTTCTTCATAACGGAAATAAAACGAATCTTATATGTTAGTTCTTAGTGTTCATTCAGAACTATAAGTGCATTACAGGTACCCAATAACACTAAAAGAAAATTTTTCATAACTCTTTTCGAACGGAAATAAAAAACTTCGCCTATAATAAAATAAAGAAAAGCAAATATGTATTTGTCTAAAATAATATTATAATTTGAAAAACTAGTTACAATATCACTAATACATACAGAAGTTTTGAAATCAATGAATATAGAAAAAATTGAAAATATAGATAATACATATAAACATGTCATTAGAGTTATAGACATGTCTACCAACGCCCTTAATTTTTCAACTTTTTTATCTTTACCACAAACAGAAACATAGTATTGACACAACGAAAAAATAAAACCATTGAAAGTATCATCATCATAATCAATATTATCTTCATATAATTTATCAACTGTTTTTCGATAAAAATCTAATATTATTGGATTTTTAACTATTTGATTTTTATTTTGATTTGCGCACTTCATATCTACATTACCTTTCAATATGCTGCAACTCATTTTATAATAAATTTTTAATATTTTTTCATCAACAAAACTACTAAGTTCTTGAAAAGTCAAACCCAAAATATAAATTAAAATAGAAATTCCGAATCCTTTTATAAAAGTAATATTGTTAAAAATATAATTTTTTATATTTACATCAATAATACAAATACCACAAACGAAAGTTGAACCTGATAAAAGGACATTTAGAAAATCATAAATTCCTAAATGTTCTAAAAGGCTGTTAGAATCGAAAGAAATTTTATTCACATTTATCACCTATTTTTAAAGATATTTATAACTATTATAATATTGGTTCATACTTATAACGTACTAATCTTTTGCTCTCATGACTAAATGTGCAATACTATTTAGCGATTTATTAGCTTTTTTTATCTTTATTCTTTCAAAATATTTATTAGAATTAATATTTCGATATATTTTATCTAACATAACACATTTCCTAAGAAAAAATAATGAACCAAATAAAAGCACGATAAGGACAATAATAAAAATAATCGCTAAAATATAGTATTTATCTATAAGTAAACTTGCAATTAATGTACCAAGAGTCACGATTAATAATAATATTGCAAAGGGATAAGAATGATTTTCAAAGAAAATATCATGAGCTGTTTTGAATGAAGGCAACATATAATTTACATTTTGTAATTCATTTCCCACCTGTTTACGAATTTTCTTATTATCTTTGTTATTATTAATGTATTTTTTTACAAGCAATAATTTTTGTATTTTAGCGTTTATAATAATCAATGTTTTACACATACTTTCTATCTCATCAAACTGCATGCTATTATAATTGACTAATAAGCTATTGGCTGTATTCAAGAAGTCACTACGTAATTTATCGAATTTCTCAGTTGCATTACTATTTATTAGTTGATGAGTCTTAATCTTATTGCAACATTTCTTAAATATAACAACACCTTCTGAAAGTTCATCCATACCTAAAGTGTAATATTTTGAGATAGTACTCATTATATAATCCTCCTCGTTGAATACTGAATAAAATTCAACAATAAATACGCACAATATGCGTATTATTATAAAATATGTATATTTTTGTCACTCAGTGTAATATTATTCTACTATAATAAAAATAAAATGTCAATATTAATAATAATTTAATTGTATAGTTATTATTACTGTTGTATTTGACTAATGATTAGAATAAAAATAGCTGCTAGCACTTGCTAACAGCTTTGATTAAAGATATGATTGTTTATTTAAGATTACTCAAGAATACTTATAATGTTCTATAATGATTTGTGTGTATCATAATGGGTTAATAATAGGATATATGTTGATTAATTTAGCATAATAATTTGCGTATGCCAATAATTATAATACAAATTACTATAATTTCACTAAATTAGTTTACACTATGCCTAGTCGTGTATAGCATTTACCTTTTATGATCATTTAAGTCTATATTATGCTATATTTCAACTTCAATTATTGGTAATTACTCTATTAATTATGTAATTTTATATATTGTTGTAACAAATATTTTAAATGTTAGAAAACACTCTTTAGGAAAGTTTTTAAAAACTCTTTAGGAAAATCAAATTTTGCATACAAAATCTTAGCCACAAAAGTAAATATCGCACCATAACCAAAACGGCTAAAAGTGCGATAAATACTGGGTTTCTGATATATTTCTTGGCGGAGAGCAAGGGATTCGAACCCTCGAAACCACTTTAATGGTTTACACGATTTCCAATCGTGCTCCTTCGGCCATCTCGGACAACTCTCCACAACGCTACTAATTATAACTTGAATTAAGAAAAAAATCAAGTATTATTTTAAATTTCTTAAAAAACACACCTTTTCAAAGGAAAAGGTGCTTATATTAGTATAAATATTGAATTCTAGTAATTGGAAGAATTACAAACTGTGCTTTACCAATAATATTCTCTTCATCAATAAGTCCGATTTCTGAGTAACGACTATCAAGTGAATCAAGTCTGTTATCACCCATTACAAATACTTTGCCTTTAGGTATTACTGATGGAATTTCTGTATTACCTTCTTTTAGTTCAGAACTAACATAAGGTTCATCAATTAATGTGCCATCAACATAGACCTTCTGATTTTCAAAATCAATTTTAAGACTTTGTCCTTCAGTTGCAATTACTCTCTTAATAATAGGCTTATCATATTCCTTAGCATGGCTGATTACAACAATGTCGTTATCCTTAGGTGTGTACATAAAATTAGTAACTATTACCTTATCATTATCAAGAAGTGTATTCATCATTGATCTGCCATCAACATTTACAATTCTTAAGAAGAAAGTAAGAATAATGATAATCACAACGACAGCCATTATAATTGCTCTTGCTAAGTAATAGAAAAATCCAACTGTAGGGTTATTATTGACTACTATGTAATCTTCTTTATTATTAACTTTTGTTTTCGGCTGTTTCTTAGACTTGTCAAAATACTTTTCTTTTTTTCTGCTTTGCATAGTATCACCTATCAGTATAAGTATTTTGCATGGTTGAATGGGAATAATGTAAACTGAGCTTTACCGATAACATCTTTCACATTAATTAATCCTACTTCAACATATCTACTATCTTTAGAAACATATCTGTTGTCACCCATTACAAAGATTTTACCTTCAGGTATAACCTCAGGAATCTTAGCATCACCGGGTATTAATTCTGATGATACATAAGGTTCATTAAGTTCTTTACCGTCAACATAAACCTTTTCTTTGTCAAAGTCAATTTTTAGAGTTTGGCCTTCAGTTGCAATAACTCTCTTAACAATAGGTTCATCCAAATACTGACCATGGCTGATAATAACAATATCACCATCAGTAGGTGTATATAGAAAACTTGAAACAAATAGTTTATCGCCATCATAAAGAGTACTGTACATTGATGTTCCGTCTACATTTACAATTCTAAAAAAGAAAGTAAGAATAATCAGAACAACAAAAATTACTGAAATAATTGACTTAGTCCAATCATATATCCAATTAGGTGCTGATTTTGTCTTAATTGTATAATTATTATCCATTATATCTCTCTTCGTCTAATTTCGTTTAGATAGTAAAAAAAGGGACGTGAAGTCCCCTTTAATTACTTTTTGATTTGTTCCTTAACCTTAGCAGCCTTACCTACTCTATCTCTTAGGTAATATAGCTTACTTCTACGAACCTTACCGTATCTAACAACCTTAACGTCAACAACGTTTGGTGAGTGTACTGGGAATACTCTTTCGATACCAACACCGTAAGAAACTCTTCTTACTGTGAAAGTTTCAGCAACGCCACTACCCTTCTTAGCGATAACAGTTCCTTCGAACATCTGGATTCTTTCTCTTTCACCTTCACGAATGTTAACTGATACCTTTACTGTATCACCAACATTGAATTCTGGGAAAGATTCTTTCATTGAAGCTGCTGCAATAGTTTTTAATGCGTCCATTTTATTTCCTCCTGTAATTTCAGATATTCTTGCCTATGTAGCAGAGGAATACCCGCTTCAAATTTTCGGTCAATGACCTCGATTTGACTCCTATCGTATAACGACAGATTCCAAATGCCTATATATAATAACACAATAATTTGTATTGTGCAAGTGTTTTTACAAAAAATATCACAATTTATTGTTGAATTTCTTGCAAAAATTTACTGAAGTATTCCGGAAGTTCTGAATTAAACTCCATATACTCTTCTGTTCTTGGATGAACAAATCCAATAACCTTAGCGTGTAGGCATTGGCCCCTTAGCTTTGTAATAACTTTCTTAGGGCCATACACATCATCACCTGCTACCGGATGACCGATTGAAGCCATATGAACCCTAATCTGATGTGTTCTGCCTGTTTCTAAGATACATTTAATATGAGTAAAATTGCCATAACTCTGTATAACCTCATAATGAGTTACTGCATTCTTAGAATTTTCATAGGTAATACACATTTTCTTTCTATCTTTTTTACTTCTGCCAATAGGTGCATCTACTGTACCGTTTTCTTTAACATTGCCATAAACAATGGCTTGGTATTCACGCTTAAAGCTATGTTCCTTAATTTGTTCAGCAAGTCTATTATGAGCAAAATCATTCTTTGCTACAATCAAGAGTCCACTTGTATTTTTATCTATTCTATGGACAATACCGGGTCTTAATACACCATTGATACCTGATAAGGAATCTTTGCAGTGATAAAGCAATGCATTTACTAAAGTACCTGTATAGTTTCCGGGTGCAGGATGAACAACCATACCCTTAGGTTTATTTACTACCAACAAATCACTATCTTCATAAACAATATCAAGTGGTATTTCTTCTGCCTCAACAGTATACTCTACAGGGTCAGGAACAGTAAATTGGACTTTATCACCGATTTTAAGTTTATACTTTTTGTTTTGTAATTTATCATTAACCAACAGTCCACCATCTTCAATAATTGATGCAACTGATGACCTAGACATATCTTCTATAGTATCGGAAAGGAACTTATCAACTCTAACTTCTTGATTTTCATTTTCAATAATGTAATTAAGAATGTTCAACCTTATTCTCCTTCTTAGAACTATCAGACATAAATAGTAGATAAATTACAAGCAGTACTGTACCAACCGTAACTGCATAATCGGCAAAGTTGCATACCGGACTGAAAAAAGAAAGTTGCAAATAGTCTATTACATATCCATAAAGGACTCTATCAATTAAATTACCTATACCACCACCAATAATCAATGCTGATGATATTAAAAACATTTTAGACTTAATCTTTTTGAAAATGATTATATAAAGTAGGATTACAATAATAACTGAAGTTAGAGCAACAAAAATCCACCTCATATTTTCAAACATACCAAAAGCAACACCACGATTTTCAACATAATTTAAATCTAATAAATGTGGAATTGCAGTAACAACACCGGCTTGTGGTAAATACATAGCTACAAAATATTTAATAACCTGGTCTATAATAACAACTAAACCGGCTATAGCAAGAGATAACGCTACCAACTTTTCACCTCATTAATAAAAACGGTGCACACCACAACAGAATGTGCACCGTAATTAGTTATTTATTATTTAAGAACATTTACACATCTCTGGCAAAGAGTTGGATGCACAGGGTCAGCACCAACAGTAACTGAATGTTCCCAACATCTTTCGCACTTTTCACCATCAGCTAGTTCAACATCAATCTTAGTATCTGAACCATTATCTACTACTTCTACGCCGGAAACAATAAATACATTCTTTAGTTCAGGTTCTACAGACTTGATAAATTCAAGTTCATCACCACTGGCATTAAGAATAATCTTAGCATCAAGTGACTTCTTAAGTTTCTTTTCCTTAACTGCTTCTTCAAGAGCTTTCTTAACATCATCTCTTAAATCGTGAATTTTGTCCCACTTAGCCATAAAGTCATCTGAAACATTAATTTCAACAGGCTTTGGCATTTCGTTAAACATCACACATTCACCATCATCAGATGCTCTATGTGGAATATACTTCCAGATTTCATCAGAAGTATAAGCTAGGATAGGAGCAATCATTCTTGTTAATGAATCAAGAATGATATAGATAGTTGTCTGAGCAGCTCTTCTTGAATGACTTTCTTTCTTTTCTGTGTATAGTCTATCCTTAAGAACATCTAGATAGAAGTTAGACATATCAACAACACAGAAGTTTCTTACTGAATGATAAACCTGATGGAATTCATAGTTATCATAAGCATTTGCTACCTTGTTAATAAGTTCATTTAACTTAACAAGTGCCCACTTATCCATTGGTAATAGTTCATCAATAGCAACAGAATTTTCGTCAGGGTTAAAGTCAGAAATATTACCTAAGATATATCTTGCAGTATTTCTAATCTTTCTGTATGATTCAGAAATCTGCTTTAGAATATCATTTGAAATATGAACATCAGACTGATAGTCGGTAGAAGCAACCCAAAGTCTTAGTACATCAGCACCGTACTGCTTAATAACATCTTGAGGGCTAATACCGTTACCAAGGGACTTACTCATCTTTCTCTTTTCTTCATCAAGAATCATACCATGAGTAAGAACTGCCTTATAAGGTGCAACACCATTTGTTGCAACAGAAGTTAGAAGTGAAGACTGGAACCAACCTCTGTACTGGTCATTACCTTCAAGATATAGGTCTGCAGGGAACTGTAGGTTATCTCTCTTTCTGACAACAGCAGCGTGAGAAGAACCACTATCGAACCAAACATCCATAATGTCTTTTTCTTTATCAAATTCAGTACAACCACACTTCTTACACTTTGTACCTGCAGGTAAAATTTCAGCAGCAGTATGATTATACCAAGCATTAGAACCTTCTTTTTCAAATAGGTCAGCTACTGCATACATAGCATCCTTATCAATATGAGCTTCGCCACATTCTTTACAGAAGAAGATTGGAATAGGTACACCCCATTTTCTCTGACGAGAAATACACCAGTCTTTTCTTTCTCTAACCATATTTGTAATTCTGTCACGACCCCATGAAGGAATCCACTTAACATTATTAATAGCTTCAACTGCTTCATCCTTAAAGTCATCAACAGAACAGAACCACTGGTCAGTAGCTCTAAATAGGATAGGTGTCTTACATCTCCAACAGTGAGGATACTGGTGGATAATCTTCTTTAGTGCGAATAGAGAGCCTTGTTCATCAAGGAACATAGCAATCTTCTTATTAGCTTCATCAGTTGTTAAACCTGCAAACTGACCTGCTTCTTCAGTAAGAACACCGTTAGAGTCAACAGGACAAATTGTAGGAATTTCAGGATAGTTCTGACATACATTAAAGTCATCAACACCATGACCGGGAGCAGTATGAACACAACCTGTACCACTTTCAAGAGTAACATGGTCACCGACAATAACAAGAGACTCTCTGTCTAGGAATGGATGAGCAGTCTTGATGTATTCAAGTTCACTACCCTTTACAGTAGCTACTACTTCATAATCTGTAACTTCAGCAACTTCCATTGCATTCTTATAAAGTTCAGTAGCCATTACAAGATATTCATCACCTGTTTTGATGATAGAATATTCATATCTAGGGCCAACACAAATAGCAACATTAGCAGGTAATGTCCATGTTGTAGTTGTCCAAATAACAAACTTAACCTTTGATGGGTCAATTCCCAAGTTTGAGAATACACCCTTATCATCAGTTACATTGAATTTAACATAAATAGAATGACAAGGATCTTCAGCATATTCGATTTCAGCTTCAGCTAGAGCTGTTTTACATTCAGGACACCAATATACAGGCTTTAGTCCCTTATAGATATAGCCCTTTGTAGCCATATCAGCAAATACTCTAATCTGTTCTGCTTCAAATTCATGCTTTAGTGTAATATATGGGTTATCCCATTCGCCGATAACACCTAATCTCTTAAACTGTGTACGCTGGTCATTAATATAACCTGTAACGAATTCTTCGCACATTTTACGAAGTTCAACAATAGAGATTTCTGCTGAATTACCAACACCGGCCTTTTGTCTGGCCTTTAGTTCTGTTGGAAGACCATGAGTATCCCAACCCGGAACATATGGTGCTTTGAAACCGACCATATTCTTTTGACGAACAATAAAGTCCTTAAGAATCTTGTTTAAAGCATGACCTAGATGGATATCACCATTTGCATATGGAGGACCATCATGTAATACGAATAATGGCTTACCATCATTTTTCTTCATTAACTTGTCATAAATCTTGTTATCTTCCCAACCCTTTAGAGTTACAGGTTCACTCTTTGGAAGTCCTGCTCTCATAGGGAAGTCAGTCTTAGGAAGATTTAAAGTCTTATTGTAATCCTGTGACATTCTACTTCTCTCCAATTTATATTTTAATTATTCTTCTACATCATAATTACTACCAAACTTTAAAACACCAAACTTAGTAGTACCTTCAAGAGCCGGGTCAGTTTTCTTTTCTTCCTTTACTTTTTCAGCAGGTTCTTTTTTTTCAACTTCTACCGGAGGTTCAGCAACCTTAACAGGCTCAGCCTTTGGTTCAACAACTTCTTCTGCTACTGCAGGTGTAGGAAAATCCTTAGATAGCTTTTCCTGAATTTCAGCAACAACATTATCAGTTGGTAGTGCATCAACAATATCAATGCAACTCTTAACTTTCATTAATAGTTCTGTTCTCATTTCATTAGCAAGTTTCTGTAAAGCAACTAGGGAGTCTTTTTCTTTCTTTACTTCTGCCTGTGCTTGTGCAATAAGTTCATCAGCCTTTTTCTCAGCATTCTTTACAGCAATTTCAGACTGTTCGTTAGCTTCCTTAAGTGTAGAGTCAGCAACTTTCTGAGCTGATAATAGAGCGTTACGAACTGTTTCTTCATCAGAACGGTACTGTTCAATTCTTGTAGCAAGAATATCCATCTTGTGTACAAGTTCAGCCTTTTCGTTATTTTTCTGTTCAAATGTTTCTATAACATCATCAATAAAAGAATCAACATCTTCAGCCTTATAGAAAGAACCACCTCTGTTAGTTCTAAACTTGACATCCTTGATTTCATCAATAGTTAGCATCTTTATATCTCCCCTATATATATTGTTTTATTTTAATTTTTTGTCTGCCTTTTTTAGTTAAGCCATTAATATCATCAAGAATAAATTTACCATACTTTCGTATAGAAATAATGTCGTCTTGTGATACTTTGTCGCTTATATTTGTATCTTCTATATAGTTCTTAAACACATTACCCGAAAGCATAAGTGTCCTTACCTTTTCTCTGCTAAGACCGGTTATAGCAGCAACAACTGCATCCAGTCTAAGAGAAGCAACTGTATAGTCATGATACTTAAATGTTGGTGTATAATCAAAGTTATCAAGTGTAACTATTTTTGACTTTACTCCAACTTTAGCAATTCTATTTATTTGAGATAAAATATATTCTGCTTGATTTTCTAACACAAAAACATAAGTTTTGCCTTCCATACAAACAATGTCACCTATAACATTTCTGTTAAGTCCGGTAGAAAGAATTGTACCAAGAAACTGTCTATGTGTTAATTTATCTTGCTTTCTATATTTATATTCAATAATTGATATTGGATATTCCTCTTCCTTAACGAAAAATCCAAGTACCTTCCTTTGGCTGTTTTCATAGCCACCAAAGAAATAGTAATCAGTAATACCAAAGTCCTTTAATGCTTCAATACAAATTGAAATTTCACTTTCATTAAGGAAAGAAGTAAACTCAGGTTTGTTCCTTTCCATAGAAAGATAATAAAGGTCACTTATTCTGGAAATCAGAATATCCTTTTCATCTATATTTTTACTCAATTAAAAAATAACTCCGTTATTTTCTAGTTCACCAAGTAAATCATCACCGGTGAAATCCACATTTTCAGGCATAATGATAAATGTAGCATTGGCGATTTTCTTAATCTTACCCTTTTTAGCATATGTAACACCACTTAGAAAGTCAATAATTCTTCTTGACATATCCTTATTAGTGTCTTCAAGATTAAGTACTACAGTGCGATTCTTGTTGATTTCATCTGCAATACCTCTTGTTTCGTCACCAAAACGCTCAGGCTTAAATAGAATAACCTGAATTTTTGTACTTGCATTAATGTTAACAACCTTGTTGCCACTGTCACTATCTGTATATGAGTCAGAAGTATATCTTCTTCTTTCTGATCTTTCAGATCTTCTTACTTCACGCTGATGTTCTCTTTGTTCTTCGTAAGAATCTTCATCATCATATGAATCCTTGTTGTTATCCTCATATGAGTAGTCATCATACTCATATTCATCATCTGGTGAACCCCACATTCTCTTAATCTTATCTACAAACCCAGCCATATCTGAACCTCCAAATTATTTATATATCCTATTTCCAAACAAAGCAGAACCGATTCTTACCATATTGGCACCTTCTAATATTGCTTCGTAATAGTCACTAGACATACCCATAGACAAAATGTCCATAGAAACATTATCTAATTTTTTTGATGATATGTCAAGGAATAATCTATTCATTTTTTCAAAATATCTACGAATTTCGTCTTTTTTTTCACAAATAGGTGGAATAGTCATTAATCCCTTAACATTTACAGCAGGTAAAGTGCTAATTCCTTCCACTAATTTCTCAAGCATTTCCGGCATAACACCGGATTTGTTTTCTTCTTTTCCGATATTTACTTCAACTAAAATATCAGAAGTAATGTTATTCTTTAAAGAACACTTAGAAACTTCTTTAGCAAGTTTCATTGAGTCAATTGACTGAATTAAATCAACCTTACCGACAATCTGTCTTACCTTGTTGCTCTGTAAGTGTCCAATAAACTGCAATGAACAATTTTCAAGGTTGTACTGGTCATACTTTGAAAGTAGTTCCTGAACCTTATTTTCTCCAATATAGGAAAGTCCCAGAGAAATTGCATAGTTGATATACTCAGGTTCAACAGTTTTTGTTGCTGAAAGAAAAGTAATATCGTCCCTTGTTTTTCCGGCTTTCATAGCAGCCTCTGCAATTTTCTCATTGATAAAACCATAATTATACTTAATATCAGTTAATGATCTTTCCATCTTTTAAGTCATTCCCCTTTACTACAATATTATCATATAAAGAAATCGTTTCTCCATTATACAAGTTTGTATTATCTGAAGAAGGATCACAAATAACAAAATCTGAACCAGAATAAATAATATTTACTTGTTTAAACTGAAGTTCATTGCCATATAGTACATATACACCCTGAACTTTCTTCTTAGTAGTTTTCTGGTTACCCTTACTATCTTCTGTAATCTTTGTAACATAATCAGTATGAAGAGCATCCTTATTAACTCTTATACCTTCGTAAGTTTTTAGACAAATTTCTACATTTTCTTTTCTAACTGAAGCCAGTTCTGAATTCATATAATTACACTTCAAAACAAGAATACTGTCTCCACCCTTTTTATCTTGGTTGATAGATTCAATAGATGCAGGGATTGTACTTGTTGAAGCATAAGGCATATTTACTGTAATTGAATCGTAGTTAGTTGACTTTAATGTTAAAGCCTCTTCCTTAGAAATTGGACAGATTACATACCAATTTACTCTAGTAACAAGTTTACCGATTGTATCACTTGACACTTTCTTAGGTTTTTGTTTAAGTAATTTATTGTACTTTGTAATCGTCATTGACTTTGCATTTTTATACTTATAAATTGACTCATAACCATCAGCAGAAGACACAAAACAACCGGCTTGTGAAGCCTTTACAGAACCTACTGCTTTATTAGATGTGTTCTGTAGTTCCTGTTTCTGTGACTTTAAATCGTTTAATCGGCTTGAAATGTCAACATTCTTACCTGCTACTAACATTCTTTCTGTGATTAAATATGTAATATCATCAACATAATTTTCACTGTCAAGAAAGTTCTTATCAGCAATACGGGAATTTAGTTCTGTAATAGAATTATTAATCTGACTATTAACAGTATCAATACCAACATCACCGTTTGATGCAGTAGAACTTAACTTCTTAAGTCTAGTGATTTCACTATTAATATCTTCAAGTTTGTTGTTATTTAGTACATCATCTTCTGAACTGTAAATATCAGCTACCTTTTCATTCTTTGCAACTTTGTCACCGTCATCACAAGAGAAAGAAATAATACCGTCTGTACTGTTTTTCACTAACTTTTCATCTCTAACAATAATTGCATCTTTATAAAGTGAGTCAGTTGCAGTAATCTGTGTTGCTACTTCGGTATCTACACCGTTAAGGTCAAATACAGAACTAATGAAAACATAAATAACATATATAATTATAAAAATACATATTGCACTAATAATAATTCTTTTTGTCTTTTTATTAATCATCTTTTGCCTCATCTATATATTCAAAAACATTCTTTATTAATTCTTCACTGTTAAGTTTACATATATCAAACCATTTAATGTTTTTATCTCTTTTAAACCAAGTTAACTGTCTTTTTGCATATCTTCTTGTGTTCATTTTTAATGTTTCAATACAATTTTCTAAAGTATCTTCACCATTTAAATAAGGGAAAAATTCTTTATAACCAATGGCTTTTTGAGCAGTCAAACTAAGGTTACTGTTCATAAGGTTTTTAGCTTCTTCTAAAACACCTTGTTGAACCATTATGTCAACTCTTTGATTAATTCTATCATAAAGAAACTGTCTATCCTCTGCATATAATCCTATTTTTATCGGATTATATGGTGATTCAACCATCATTGCCTCTTTATCAACTTGTGACTTAGGTTTGCCTGTAAGATAATATACTTCTAATGCTCTTGCAATTCTCTTATGGTTGATTTCTTTTGATAGTTTATCATAGGACTCTTTATCTACCTTTTCAAGTTCTAGGAGTAATTCTTCATCACTCTTAGAATTCAAATTTTCTCTTAACTGTTCATCAACCTTTTGCTCAGTAAACTGAACATTATTAAGTAATGAATCAACATAAAGACCTGTACCACCAACAAGTATTGGCAGTTTATTTTTATTTAAAATTTCTTTAATTGCACTATTTGCATCTCTTACATAATCTGCTACTGAATAGTTAGTTGATGGTGGAAGAAAGTCCATCATATAATGCTTTATTCCATCCATTTCTTCCAAAGTAGGTTTAGCTGTTCCAATATCCATATCTTTGTAGATTTGCATTGAATCAGCAGAAACTATTTCGCCATTATATTTCTTTGCAACTGCAATAGAAAGGCTTGTTTTGCCGGAAGCAGTAGGTCCAATTATTGAAATAATTTTTATCTTATCCATTTAGTTATGCCCTTCCAAATTGTTTTTCAATTTCATATTTAGAAAGTTCAATACATACAGGTCTGCCATGAGGACAATATCTTATACTGTCATCAGAAAAAACTGTTTTCGCAATATCTATCAGTTCCTTAGCAGTACTACTGTCACCTGCTTTTATTGCTGAACGGCATGAAATATTGTGATAAATCCATTCCATATGTTCACTCATAACATTCTTTCTGTTTTCAGCTATGTAACCACAAATTTCAATAATAGTATCTTCAACATCATCATTTCTTAGGTATGATGGCGCACTTCTCACAATCAAAGCACCATTACCAAAGTCCTCTACATCAAATCCAACATTCCTGAACATATCTAAATGTTCAATTGCTACAGTATATTCATTCTTTTCAAGTGTAACTGTAATTGGAATTAACAATAGTTGAACAGAACCTGTTCCTTTTTCACGCTTTAACTTTTCAAAAATTATTCTTTCATGGGCTGCGTGTTTATCTATTAAAACAAGTTTATTGTTATCAGTTTCTACAATGATATATGTATTCATTGCTTCACCGATAAACCTAAAACTTTGCTTGTCTTCGTCAATTAATGTTTTGATTTCAATATTTTCAGAAGAAGAATTAGTTTGTCTTTCTGTTGGTAACACAACATCAACATCACTTTTCTTTTCTTCCGTAGTAATTTTCTCTAGTTCAAGTTCTTCAAAAGGATTAACCTTTTGTACTTCTTGATTTAATGAAGTATCTTCTTTTACTTCATCCATTTTTGTTTCAATCTTACTTTCGGTTGAAACATTATTTATTACATTATTATCTATATTATTACATACAGTGTTGTTTGTAGTTTGATTATTTTCTGATAGTTTCTTGTTATTCTCCAGAAATTCCATATACTTCTTTTGAACAGAAGAACTGTCGGAAACTTTATTTACCTTATTATATTTTACAGTTTTTGTCGGTAAATCAAGTTCATCAAAAATACTTCTTTCTCTTGGCTTTTCAGATGCTTTTTGAACCGATTTAGGTGGTTCTTTATTAATAACCTTATTTGCCAAATTAAAAGGATTTAGAGGCTTTATATTTACAGTATTGTTGTGGTTTAATACGGCTTCCTTTCTACTGTCTCCACGAAGCAAAGCTGACTTAACACCATGATAAACTGTATCAAAAACAGGTCTTTCATTAATAAATCTTACTTCAATTTTAGACGGATGAACATTTACATCAACTGCTTCAGGACTAATCTGTAAATTAAGAACACAAGAAGGAAACTTACCAATCATAATTGAGCCTTTACAGGCTTCTTCTAGTGCAACAGAAATTGTCCTTGACTTTACAAAACGGCCATTAATAAATGTGTTTTGCATATTTCTATTTGCTCGACCATTTGTAGGTCTGCTGATATAACCGGTTAACTTCATACCGTTAAGTTCATAGTCAACAGGTATAAGTGTTGATGCAAAATCTCTGCCATAAACTGCATATATTGATGACATTAATTTACCGTCACCGGCAGTTTTTAGAACTCTCTTGTTATCCCTAATAAAAGTAATTGCAATTTCAGGATGTGACAAAGCAATCTTGTCAATTACACTTGCAACTGCATTACCTTCGGCAACATCCTTTTTAAGGAATTTATATCTAGCCGGTACATTGTAGAAAAGATTTCTCATAATAAAAGTTGTACCATCAGGACAACCGGCATCATCAAAAGAAATTTCTTCCCCACCATCAATTTCATAAGCTGAACCTATATTTTCTTCTTTAGCTTTTGTTATAAGTTGAACCTTTGAAACCGATGAAATTGATGCTAAAGCTTCGCCTCTAAAACCAAGTGTACCTATCTTTTCAAGGTCACTGTCAACTGAGATTTTACTGGTAGCATTTCGCTTAAAAGCATTGCGTACATCTTCTTTAAGGATACCACAACCGTTATCTGTAATACGAAGATAATCAATGCCACCGTGCATAATTTCAACTGTAATTTGAGTAGCCCCTGCATCTATAGAATTCTCAAGTAATTCTTTTACAACAGATGAAGGACGCTCTACAACTTCACCGGCAGCAATAAGTTCTGCAGTATGTTTATCAAGTACATTTATTCTACCCATAGCGTCCACCACCTTTTAAATCATATTTTTTAGTTCATATAGTAAATTCATAGCTTCTATCGGTGTAAGTGTATTTACATCAACAGATTTTAATTTATCGGTTACTGCATTACTTGCAGTATCTAGGAGATTTAATTGCATATCATCTTCATTATTATGAGGTGAAATATTAGCAAATGTTTCCTTATCATCAGTCTTACCGGAAGTAAGTTCTTTTAATATTTCTTTTGCTCTTTTAATAATCCAATCAGGTAGTCCTGCAAGTTTAGCAACTTCTATACCATAACTGTCATCAGCACCACCGGGGATAATTCTACGCAAGAAGGTAATATCGTCACCACGCTTTTTAACTGCTATGTTGTAGTTTTTAACTCCATCAAGGAGATTTTCCATAACAGTCAGTTCGTGATAATGTGTTGCAAATAGTGCCTTAGCACCTAGTTTTTTCTTATCAGCAACAAATTCAAGAACTGCTCTAGCAATACTCATACCATCATAGGTACTTGTACCTCTACCGATTTCATCAAGAATAAGCAAAGAATTTTTAGTAGCTTTCTTTACAATGTTTGCTACTTCATTCATTTCAACCATAAATGTCGATTGACCTGATGCTAAGTCATCGGATGCACCTACTCTTGTAAAGATACTATCAACAACGCCAATCTCTGCATAACTTGCAGGTACAAATGAACCCATTTGAGCCATTAGTACAATTAGTGCTACTTGTCGCATATATGTAGATTTACCTGCCATATTAGGACCTGTAATAATAGCAACTCTATTACTATCGTTATCAAGTGTTACATCATTAGGAACAAATGGCGCACCTGAAAGAAGTGCTTCTACTACCGGATGACGAGAGTCTTTTAAAATAATTTTACTTGATTGATTAACTTCCGGTCTAGTGTAGTTATTATCACTTGCAACATTTGCAAGGCTAGTTAGTACATCAAGTGTTGCAATAGCCTTTGCAGTTTTTTCAATCCTATCAAGGTTATTTGCTACTACTTTTCTAATATCATCAAAGATAGCATATTCCATACCGAATGAACGGTCTTTTGCACCTAGAATTCTACCTTCCAGGTCTTTTAGTTCTTGGGTAATATATCGTTCACAGTTAGTTAAAGTCTGTTTACGGATATATTCTTCCGGCACTTTATCTTTATAGGAATTTGTTACTTCAATATAGTAACCGAATACTCTATTGTAACCAACCTTCAGCTTAGGGATACCTGTCTTTTCTTTTTGTTCAAGTTCAATTTGAGCAAGTAAAGAAGTACTGTTGTTCATATCAGAACGGACTGCATCAAGCTCTTCGTTATAGCCCTCTTTAATAAGTCCACCTTCTCTAACAGAAAATGGTGGTTCTTCTTCAATAGCAGTATCAATCAACTGATGAATATCCTCAAGAGGATCTATATCTTCAGTTAACTTTCTCATAAGACTTGAATCAAACTTACTGATTAAATTCTTTATCTGTGGTAAATTCTCAAATGCACCACATAGAGAACGAAGTTCCCTGGCATTGGCATTACCGTAAACTATCTTTGTCATTAATCTTTCAATATCAAAAATACCGATTAATGACTCAGTAATTTCAAGTCTTTGAACTGTATCATCTACTAAATCAGCAATAGCACTTTGACGGTTAAGAATTGTACCAATATTAAGTAATGGGTGTTCAAGCCAATATCTAAGTAGTCTTTTACCCATTGCAGTTTTTGTTTTATCCAGTAGCCAAATAAGAGAACCTTTCTTCTCTTTATTCATCATAGTTCTGGTAAGTTCAAGATTTCTCCTTGTGTTATAGTCAAGGTTCATATACTGATTTTCGTTATATACTTCAAAAGTATTGATTCTTTCATAACCAGTAATTTGAGTAACCTTTAGATAACTTAACAAAGCACCAACAGAAGAAACCATTTCTTTTTTATCTTTGATACTAATTACATCATTTTCTTTAAACTGATTTTTCATAGCATCAAGACAAATAGAATAGCCAAATTCATCATCAGTCAGCATTTCCACAGAAGCAGAAAGTTTTTCTTTAATAAAGTTTGGCAAGGTTTTGAAATTAACAATTTCTCCACCTATTAAAATTTCTCTTGGATTGTAACTGATTAATTGGTCTTGTAGTTGGTCTTGCAAGTCTTCACCGGATATTTCTGTAATGAAAAGCTCACCTGTAGAAATATCACAGAAAGATAAACCAATCTTTTTGTTAGCCATAAAGGCTGATGAAATAAAGTTATTTTTACCTTCATCAAGCATACCAGATTCAATAACAGTACCCGGTGTAATAACTCTGATAATATCTCTCTTTACAAGGCCTTTAGCTTTTGCAGGGTCTTCTGTTTGTTCACATATTGCCACCTTGTAGCCTTTTTGGACAAGTCTTGCAATATAACTTTCGCAACTATGAAATGGAACACCACACATAGGAGCTCTTTCTTTTTGACCACAATCCCTGCCAGTGAGAGTTAAATCCAGTTCACGAGAAGCAAGTTTTGCATCATCAAAAAACATCTCATAAAAGTCACCTAGTCTAAAGAACAGAATACTGTCTTTATTCTTTTCTTTAATTTCAAAATATTGTTTCATCATTGGTGACAATTCAGCCATACTCTCACTTCCTTTCTAAATAGATATTAATTAGCCACAACTGCTACAACCACTACAGTCACCACTGCAACCTTGGTGTACATCTGTTGTTTCAGGATCTTCACCATTAGCTGAGTTTGTAATAATAGCAGCTACTCTACCTACAATCTTATCTAGTTCAGACTTTGCTTCATTGTAAGCAATCATATGCTGATTCTGCATAATCTTGCCGTAGATTTCACGCATTTCATTATTGAAGTTCTGAATCTTTTCTTGGTCTCTGTCTTTCTTCATACCTTCTTCATTAATGGCAATTCTCTTTAGGTTAAATTCACCGATTAAATCTTGAAGTTCTTTATCTGCATCAGATGCAATTCTTTCACTTTCCATCTTAGCGTAACATTCTTCTTCCTGAAGAAGTTTACCGATTTCTCTTGCCATAGAAACAATTTTTTCTTCCATTGTTATTCTCCTTTATATTAACTTACCTTTTAAAATCCAGTTTCTAGCTTCAGTAATTTCAGCAATTTGGAATGTACCGATTAAGTTTTCATCACTGTCACATTCAACAATAATATTGCCTGAATTTCTACACTGAAGTTTGTTATTCTTCTTGTTTACACTTTCAACAAGAATCTTTTCTTTCTTACCTACCATTGAGGCGCAACGCTTTGCAGCAATCTCTTCTTGAACTGCAAGTAGTTCTTGAAACCACTTTGACTTTTCCTCAGCAGGAATAGGGTCATCCATTTTAGCAGCAGGTGTACCTACTCTTGGTGAGTAAATAAAAGTAAATAGTGAAGTAAATTCTACTTCTCTGATTAATGACAAAGTTTCCTTAAAATCTTCGTAAGTTTCTCCTGGGAAACCTACAATAATATCACTTGTCAAAGAAAGATTAGGAATCTTTTCTTTAGCATAGTTGATTATTTCTAGATACTTCTTTCTGTCATAATGTCTGTTCATCTTCTTTAGAATTCTGTCAGAACCACTTTGGAACGGTAAATGAAGATGAGTACTGATATGTTCACCACTAGCAATAGTATCAATTAGATCCTTTGAACAGTCCTTAGGGTGACTAGTCATAAATCTTAACCAATAGTCACCCGGGATTTTGTCAATCTCACCAAGTAACTTTGCAAAAGTAATATTTTCTTCAAGACCTTTACCGTAGGAATTTACATTTTGACCTAATAAAGTAATATCTTTGTATCCGGAATTGATTAGTTCCTTTGCCTCAGAAATAACATCAACAGACTTACGACTTCTTTCTCTACCTCTAACATAAGGTACAATACAGTATGTACAGAAATTATCACAACCATACATAATAGGCAACCAACCCTTGAAAGTGCCATCTCTCTTAATTGGAATACCTTCATAAATCTTCTTATCGTCATTATCTCTTTCGTAAACTCTCTTACCTGAGAACAAGGCTCTGTAATAAAGTTCAGGGAAATTCTGTAAAGAATGAGTCCCGAAAACTAATGAAACGAATGGAAAGCTATTGTACATTCGTTCAGCAATATGCTTTTGTTCCATCATACAACCACAAACTGCAATCATAATCTGTGGATGTTTCTTCTTAATTTTTTTTAAAGCGCCAACATTACCGAATACTCTATCCTCGGCATGTTCTCTAACTGCACAAGTGTTGAACAAGATAAAGTCAGCATCATCAGGACCTTCTACAAATTCAAAACCTGCCTTTGAAAGCATACCTTTAATTTTTTCGCTATCAGCAACATTTTGCTGACAACCATATGTGTGAATATACGCCAGAGGTACTTCTCCTCTTTTTCTGATATTCATAAGTTCAGAAATCAAGTTAAGATAATAATCTTGATTTTCCAAGAAATTTGTGTTATTTAAGTCACTTTTCTCCAAAGTAACACTCCTATCCATTGTTATATCATCTTATTTTATCACAATATATATGTTTTTTCAACAGATATTTTTCTAATTTACTTTTGGATAGAGATAATCAGGTGTTTCACCAACAATAACAGTTTCACTAATAGCAAATTCATTTCGTATTTTCAAATTTTCCATATATGATTGACTGATAAAAACAACCTCAGCATCAACAATCATATTTACCCTATGTATTGTTTGATTTACACCTGTACTTTCAAATGAACTTTTCAGTTCAACATCAACCGAACCTGTCATATCATATGAAAATTTTATCCTAGGTCCTAAACTTGATAGCATAGTAAGGTTTGTTAAGTCACCTAAAGGTACTGAAAAATACTGAGTGTTAAGGTCATCCATTTTATTCTGGAACACATCAGAAAATTCATTTTGAATTTTATTAACTGCCGGTGTATTTACACTTAGGGATACTATTCCACCGGTTTTGTTTTCTTTTTTTACAAGTAATTTATCGTAATCGTAATCACTGTTAGAAATTACATCATCAGCAATTTTTGATACTCTTTCTTCTACAAGACCTCTGGCTTCATTTTCCATAATTTTGTCTTGTAGTGGTTTCATATAGCTTTCAAACGCAATAGTTAATAAAATACATATTGCAATGAAAATTACAATAAACTTCATAAATTTTCTTTTCTTCTTAATTTTCTTAATAAGCAAAAAAACACCCCTGAGATATATTATCCCAGGAGTGTAAAATTGTTAAATTAGAACTTAAGATCCCTGTTCTTCCTCGTCATCAGCAATACCGTCTAAATCAAATTCAAGAACAGCATTACAATCAGGACATTCAACTTCGCCTGTTAGAAGTTGATTTTCTGAAACTGCAATTTTCTTGTTGCACTGAGGACAAGTTACTTCGTACATAGGTACATCAGCCTCATCAGAAGAATCATTATCCTGTGAAGTACAACAGCCCTTGCAACCTGTTGAACAAGAGAACTTATCTAGGTCTTCATCATCGTCACCATAGACTACATCTTCAAGCATTGATAAATCGTCGTTAAGTGTATCAACAATATCAACTGATTCATCATAACATTCTTCAAGTTCTTCTACTTCGTCAGCTAACTGACCAAGGAAATCAATAATTTCATTAAGAACCTTTACTTCGTCCTTGTTTTCGTCTAGGTTTAGACCTTCTGCTAATCCCTTAATATAGGAAATTCTTGCTGATAGGTTCATTATGCTCTACCCATATATTCGCCAGTTCTTGTATCGATCTGGATAACTTCGCCTTCGTCAATGAATAGTGGTACTTTAATTTCTGCACCTGTTTCAAGTGTAGCAGGCTTAGTAGCATTTGTAGCTGTATCGCCCTTGAAACCGGGATCAGTCTTTGTAACCTTTAGTTCAACAAAGTTAGGTGGTTCAACACCGAATACATTGCCCTTGTAAGAAAGAATCTTACATACCATATTTTCCTTAACGAACTTAAATGAGTCGCCTAGGATGTCAGCACTAATAGGAATCTGTTCCCATGTTTCTGTATCCATAAAGTAATATAGGCCACCGTCTTCGTAGCTATATTCCATATCTTTTCTTTCGATAAATGCTGTTGGGTACTTATCATTTGGGTTGAAAGACTTTTCAACTACTGCACCTGTAATAACATTTTTATACTTTGTTCTAACGAATGCTGCACCTTTACCTGGCTTAACATGCTGGAATTCAATAACCTGAACTACCTGTCCGTCAAGTTCAAAAGTAACACCATTTCTAAAATCACCTGCTGAAATCATTGGTAATCCTCCTTAAATTTTATAAAATGCGACTACTCGCACAATTTATCACTAATATTATACATACAAATGGAATAAAAAGCAACCTCTTTTTACAGAATTGTTAATTCTTTTGGGAGGGACACAAAACTTTTGTAACCATTCTCTGTAACAATTACGGTATCTTCTATTCTAACACCAAAATTATCTTTTATGTATATACCCGGTTCAATAGTAACAATCATACCTTCTTTTAGGATAGTATCACATCTTGGGCTTACTGTTGGGTATTCGTGAATATCAAGACCTACTCCATGACCTGTTGCATGACCAAAACAACCTTCATAGCCTTTAGAATAAATATAGTCACGAGCAATCTTGTCAATATCAGAACACTTCATACCGGGCTTAACACTTGCCATTGCCATTTTGTGGGCATCTAGCACAATGTTATAAACTTCTTTCATTTTATCGGTAACACTGCCTACTGCAACGGTTCTTGTCATATCACTATGATAACCCTTATATGTTGCACCAATATCAAAAGTAACAAAGTCACCATTTTTGATCATATCATTACTAGGCACACCATGAGGTAAAGAAGTTTTCTTGCCTGTAATGGTGATTAAATCAAAAGATACACTTTCTGCACCTAATAGTTTCATCTGATATTCCAATTCTACAGATAAAGTTCTTTCAGTTGTACCTACTTTTATTAGTGGTACAATTTTGTTAAAAGCTTCTTCTGTAATATCTTGAGCCTTTTGCATTAACTGTAGTTCATAACTATCTTTAACAATTCTTAGGTCAAGAATAATTTTGTCAAGAGTATTTTCTTCTGACAAAGTAACATTTAGCTTATCGCTATATGTTTTGTACTGTTCCATAGTCAGTACATTTGTTTCAACATAAAGTTTAGTAACATTATCATTTTTTAGAACATTATTAAGTTCATCAAAAAGTTTATTAAAAACAATAACATCCGCTGAATTTACAGTTTTCTCAGCCACTTCACCATAACGGAAGTCAACAAAAAGATAGGCATTTTCCTTAGTGATAAGTAAATATCCATTACTGTCCCAAAGTCCTGTAAAGTAATAAATATTCTTATCATTTGTTACTAAGAAAGCACCATTTGTAATTTTTGATTTGATATTATTTATTCTATTCTTGTAAATATCCAATTAAATCAATCCTTTTAATGCTTCAATACCAAGTCTGTAGCTGTCTTTACCAAAGCCACAAATTACTCCGGCACATACTGCTGAAATAACTGACTTATGGCGAAATTCTTCTCTTTTATGTACATTAGACATATGAACCTCAATAAACGGTACAGCAGTCACAGAGGCAATAGCATCTCTTAATGCGTAGCTATAATGAGTTAAAGCACCGGCATTTAGCACAACACCATCATATACACCTAAAGTGCTATGAATTTTATCAATTAAGTCACCCTCATGGTTTGACTGAAAAATATCACATTCAAAACCGGCATTCTTTGCAAATGACTTAATATCTTGATTTATAGTATTGGCATTTTCTTCACCGTAAATATTTTTTTCTCTTGTGCCAACCATATTTAGGTTTGGACCTAGCATTACTAAAATTTTCTTCATAGTAAAAACCTTTCTGGATAACAAAATACGGACAGTAAAATATTACTGTCCGTTTTTTATAAGCATTATTACTTATACTTTCTCTTACGAGCTGCTTCAGATTTCTTTTTACGCTTAACGGAAGGCTTCTCGTAAGCTTCTCTCTTACGAACTTCAGCAATAACGCCAGCTCTAGCACACTGCTTCTTAAATCTTCTTAGTGCACTTTCAAGAGATTCATTGTCTTTTAATCTAACTTCTGCCATTGTATATTTCCCTCCCATCTGCCACTTGGCATGGGTAATTTTGCTTAATTGCATAAATGATTATACTACAAAAACCTAAAGATTGTCAAGTAAAATATAAATTTTTGTTGAAAATTGTATTTTAAGGCTTAACAACTATGTTAACAAGTCTTCCCTTAACATAAATTTCCTTAATAATATTCATACCTTCAACTGACTTCTTTACATTTTCATCAGCCTTTGCAAGGGCAATAACTTCAGCCTGTTCTGCTTCTGCAGGAATCATAAGCTTAGTCTTAATCTTGCCATTAACCTGAACAGCAATTTCAATTTCATTTGCTTTGCACTTGCTTTCATCATATTCAGGCCAAGGCTGATCAACAACCATACCATCACCTAAATTACAAGTTGACCAAATTTCTTCTGTTACATGAGGAGCAAATGGATTTAATAGAATTGAGAAAATTGCATATTCTTTCTTATTGATTGAACCAACTGCATTAATGTCATTCATAAGTGCCATTAATGATGCAATTGCCGTATTGAACTTAATATTTTCAATATCTTCGGATACTTTCTTGATTGTCTTATGAATTGAACATTCCAGTTCAGGACGAACTTCATCACCGTCAATTAGCTTTTCTTGTAGGTTATAGTATCTTTCTACAAATCTTCTACAACCCTTAATGCCCTTGTCATTCCAAGGTGCAGCCTTTTCAAAGTCACCAATGAACATTTCATATAGACGCATAGTATCAGCGCCATACTGCTGTACAATATCATCAGGGTTAACAACATTACCTCTGGACTTACTCATCTTTTCGCCGTTTTCACCAAGAATCATACCATGGCTTGTTCTCTTTGCATATGGTTCAGGAGTAGGTACTACACCAATATCATATAGGAACTTATGCCAGAAACGGCTATACAGTAAGTGAAGTGTTGTATGTTCCATACCACCGTTATACCAATCAACAGGTGACCAATAGTTAAGTGCTTCTTTACTTGCTAATGCTTCTTTGTTGTGTGGGTCCATATATCTTAGGAAATACCATGAAGAACCTGCCCACTGAGGCATTGTATCAGTTTCTCTATGAGCCTTACCACCACAACAAGGACAAGTTGTTTCTACCCAATCAGTCATCTTAGATAGAGGTGATTCACCTGTATCTGTTGGTTCATATGAATCAACCATAGGTAATCTTAGTGGTAGTTCACTTTCAGGAATCGGAACATAACCACACTTATCACAATGAACGATAGGAATTGGTTCACCCCAATATCTCTGACGAGAGAATACCCAGTCTCTTAGTTTATAGTTAGTTTTTGCTCTACCTACTTTGTTTTCTTCCAACCAAGAAATCATCTTTTTCTTAGCTTCTTCTACTGTTAAGCCTGTTAAGAAATCAGAATTAACCATTACACCTGTTGCACAGTCTGTAAATGCTTCTTTCTGTACATCTTCGCCACCCTTAACAACTTCGATAATAGGTAGGTTAAATTTATTTGCAAATTCCCAGTCACGAGTATCATGAGCAGGAACAGCCATAATAGCACCTGTACCGTAAGAAACCAGAACATAGTCAGAAACGAAAATAGGAATTTCCTTACCGTTTACAGGGTTGATAGCCTTAACACCGTCAAGCATAACACCTGTTTTTTCCTTAACTAATTCTGTTCTTTCAAAGTCAGACTTCTTAGCAGCCTCTGCCTGATAAGCCTTAACATCTTCAATGTTCTTAATCTTGTCATTCCACTTTTCAATACAAGGATGTTCAGGTGAAATAACCATATATGTAGCACCAAATAGTGTATCACATCTTGTTGTGTAAACTGTTAGTTTATCGCCCTCAGTTGTGTTGAAATCGACTTCAGCACCTGTTGACTTGCCAATCCAGTTCTTCTGCTGAGCCTTAACTCTGTCAGGATAATCAACTAAATCAAGGTCCTTAATAAGTCTATCGGCATATTCTGTAATCTTTAGCATCCACTGTGACTTAACTTTTCTTACAACTTCACTGCCACAACGCTCACAAACGCCATTTACTACTTCTTCATTAGCAAGAACACACTTACAAGAAGTACACCAGTTAACTGCCATTTCTTTCTTATAAGCTAAACCATGCTTAAATAGCTGTAGGAAAATCCACTGAGTCCATTTATAATATTCAGGATCGGTTGTATTGATCTCACGACTCCAGTCAAAAGAAATACCAAGTGACTGAATTTGCTTTTTAAATCTTGCAACATTATTTTTTGTTACAATTTCAGGGTGAATGTGGTTCTTAATAGCATAGTTTTCTGTTGGAAGACCAAAAGCATCCCAACCGATTGGATATAGTACATTATAACCCTGTAATCTTCTCTTTCTGGAAACAACATCAAGTGCAGTATATGGTCGTGGATGACCAACATGAAGACCTTGTCCTGATGGATAAGGGAATTCAATTAATGCATAGAATTTCTTTTTGTCGCTATTTTCTTCTGCATGGAAACAACCCTTTTCTTCCCATGCTTTTTGCCACTTAGGCTCTACTACCAAATGATTGTACTTCAACTGTATTCCTCCATTAATCTACATCGTCAAACTTAACAACAGTACCGTCTTCCCACAATCTTTCAAGGTTGTAGTATTCACGGGACTTGTCATCAAATACATGAACGATAATATCAATATAATCAAGTAAAATCCAACCGTTACCACGGTGACCCTCAACATGACTTACAGAAAAACCTGCTTCGTCAAGCTGATATTCAACCTCATCAGCCAGAGCTTTTACATGAGTTGAACTAGTACCGGTTGCAATTACAATATAATCAGCAAGAACTGAAACATCAGAAATTTTGATAACTTCCACATCTAGTCCTTTTTTGCTTGAAAGTGCTTTGGCAATTAAATGTGCCTGTTCTTTTGTATCCATTTTATTCATCCTTTAAAATTAATTCATTATAACAAGACAAAGCATTAGGGTGAATTGTCAATGCTCTGCTTGAGAGATCTTGTATAGTAAACTGTAAGCCATAAATCATAGCTTCTTCAAGACTTCTTAAAGCCTTTTCTCTCATAATATCAACACCATCATAATTTCTTTCATCACCGGTAAAGTCAGCTACAAAAATAATTTTCTCAAGCAAAGACATATTACTTCTACCGGTAGTATGAAATCTAATAGCATTGATAATATCAGCATCATTAATATCTAAATATTTCTGAATATATACCGAACCTGAAATTGGATGCCACAATTTTTGACTTGATTTTTCAATCTCATCCAAAATTATACCACCCTCTGTTATAATTTTCAACTGTTCATCAAAAGGTGTTTCTTTTGTTACATCGTGAAGGATACCGGCAGTCATTGCTTTCTCTTCATCACAACCATAAATTTTCGCAAGTTTTTGAGCTTGTTTTGCAACATTTACAGAATGAATATATCTTTTTTCTCCCATTCTGCCTTTGATTATCTTCTTATAAGACTCAATACTCATTACTTCACCCCATATAATTGATTATTTCTAATATATTCAAATACATTCTTATCAATTAAATCTCTTTTAAAAGCCTCATTCACATCATCTCTTACAATGGTTGAAGAAAGTTCCATAATAGGTTCTTTCAGAATTATTGACTTGCCATTATGCTGTTCCAAAACTTTTGAATATTCTACTAAAGAATTATAGTCACCATCATCTCTTGGGCAAGTAATCAGTGTAGCTAAGCTGAAAATTTCATCAGGATTTTTCCATTGTAAAAATGTTAAGTACATATCAGCACCTGTAACTAAAAATAAATTATCATTAGGATAAAGTTTTTTTAGTTCTTCAAGGGTTCTGTATGTGTAACTTTTGCCTTTGAAATTTTCTTCTAAAGTTGAAACAATAAAATTATCATTATCTTTAGTAGCTATTTTACACATATTCACTCTGTGTTCAAAAGGAACTGCATATTGCATACTTTTATGTGGACTGATGAAAGTCGGTATAAAAATAACCTTTTCTACATTACATTCCTTTAAAACATTTTCTGCAAGAGTTGTATGAGCTTTGTGAATTGGGTTAAATGCACCACCAAAAATAGCAATATTCATTAGTTATTTGCTCTTGGTAGTTTGATTACAGGTTCATCAGGGTTAGGCTTGTATAGAACAAATTTTGAACCGATAACCTGTACTACATCACAATCAAGTTTTTCTGATAAAATATCAGCAACTTGTCTTGAATTGATTTCACAATTTTCAAGAACCTTACCCTTAATAATTTCTCTTGCATAAAGCGCATCTTCAGCCTGTTTAACAACTTGGTCTGTGATACTGCCTTTACCAACCATTAAAATTGTATCAATTGAATTTGCAATACCTCTTAGGTATGCTCTCTGTTTACTTGTTAGCATAATTACTCCTTAAATATATTTTAACAACTTTTCTCTTAATATTCTTAGTGCATTACCTCTGTGACTGATAGCATCCTTTTCTTCGGAAGTTAGTTCTGCAAAAGACTTGCCACTATCAGTAATGAAAATTGGATCATAACCAAATCCCTCTGTACCATGAGGTTCATATGCAATTTTACCTTCACTATAGCCCTCTGCTGTAATAACTGTACCATCTTCAAGAATACAACAAATACTTGAAACAAATCTTGCAGTACGCTTGTCTTCCGGTACATCTTTCATTTCTTCTAGGACTTTATTATATCTATCTTCATCAGTTGCATTTTCACCGGCATATCTGGCTGAATATACTCCCGGTCTGCCATCTAATGCATCAATCATCAAACCTGAGTCATCGGCTACTGAAGGCATACCTGACTTTTCAAAAGCTGACATAGCTTTAATTTTAGCATTTTCGGCAAATGTAGTGCCTGTTTCCTCAACATCACCTAGGTCAATGTTACATTCCTTAGCAGTAACTGCGTGAATACCCAGTGGATTTAGAATTCGGTTTAGTTCTACAACTTTGTGTGCATTATTAGATGCAATTAAAAACTTTCTCATTCTTTATCACCAAAATCAAACAGTGCTTTTGCAAAATCTTCCGGAACAAATTCTTGTAGGTCATCAATCTGTTCACCAACACCAATATACTTAACCGGAATACCTAGGCCGTTCTTAATTGCAAGAACTACACCACCCTTAGCAGTACCGTCAAGCTTTGTAAGAACAATACCAGTAATGCCTGTTGCTTTACTAAACTGTTCAGCCTGATTAACAGCATTCTGACCTGTTGTTGCGTCTAGTACAAGTAGGTACTCTTTATCTGCATCAGGAAGTTCTCTGTCGATAACTCTACCGATTTTTGCAAGTTCATCCATAAGGTGCTTTTTGTTGTGTAAACGACCTGCAGTATCACAAATAATTACATCTGTGTTTCTTGCTTTTGCTGCTGAAATAGCATCGTATATAACTGCTGCAGGGTCAGAACCTTCATTCTGCTTAACAATATCACAACCACTTCTATCAGCCCAAATCTCTAACTGTTCAATAGCTGCTGCTCTAAATGTATCCGCTGCTGCAAGTAGAACACTCTTGCCCTGCTTCTTTAGGTTATTAGCAAGTTTACCGATAGTTGTAGTCTTACCTACACCGTTAACACCGATTACAAGAATAATAGATGGCTTAGTAGTAATTTTTAGTTCTTCATCACCTCTAAGCATATCTGCAACTACTTCTTGTAGAAGTTGTGTGATTTCTTTAGGGTCTTTGATACCTTCTTTTTTAACTTTGACTCTTAATTCATCGGTAATCTGTTCTGCTGTTTGAATACCAACATCACCCATTACCAGTAGTTCAGTTAGTTCCTCAAAAAGTTCTTCATCAATCTTTGTAAAAGACTTTAGCATTGAGTCAATTTGACTTACAACACTATCTCTTGTTTTTTTAAGACCTTCTTTAATCTTTTTAAATAGTCCCATTGTTTTACCACCTTAAATTAGTTTGCTTTCATTCCAAGTTTTGCTGCAACTTCTGATGCACGAAGTTCAAGTAACTTTGAAATACCCTCATCTTGCATTGTTACACCATAAAGAACATCGGATTCTTCCATTGTACCTCTTCTGTGAGTAATGGTAATAAACTGAGTTCTGTCTGTCATTCTTCTCATATACTGAGCAAATCTGTCAACATTAACATCATCAAGAGCAGCTTCAATTTCGTCCATAACACAGAATGGTGCAGGTCTGACTTTCATAATTGAGAAGTATAGTGCAATAGCAACAAGTGCCTTTTCACCACCTGAAAGTGCCTCTAGATGAACAACAATCTTTCCGGGAGGATGAGCGATAATATCAATACCACTGTTTAGAATATCATCAGGGTTTGCAAGTTCAAGAGAAGCAGTACCACCACCAAATAATTCTTTGAATGTTTCTCCAAAGTGCTTATTGATTTCGTGGAAGTTCTCAATAAAAGCATCTTTCATTTGTTTAGTTAAGTTATTAATAAGTCTTTCGATTTCATTCTTAGACTTTTCTACATCAGAAACCTGAGCACCTAAGAATTCATATCTTTCGGATACTTCCTTATATTCTTCAATAGCTGAAACATTAACAGAACCAAGCCCTCTTATTGATGACTTAATTTCATTAAGTCTTTTTCTTGCAGTTGAAACATTTTCAATTTCAATAGAAATTTCTTCTGCTTGTCTTTTTGTAAGTTCATATTCATCCCAAAGTTTTGCAATAATATCATCATACTGCTTTTGTAGGTTGATTTTTCTTTCTTCAAGACGAGCAAGTTCTCTGCCGGAAACCTCTCTTGTAGAGTTTAGGTCTTTTTCTTTCTGTCTAAGTTCTACACTTTTCTTTTCATACTTTTCTTTATCGCCATTTAACTTTTCAATAGCGTTATTGAATTCAGCAATTTTATCTTGATAATTGTTTGAAATATTAGTGTAGCTTTCAATCTTCTTATTAATTATATCAATATTTGAATTTACAGAAACAATCTGATTACGCAAGTTCTCTTTTCTTTCGGTTTGATGCTGACTGTTGTATTCGGATGTTCTGATTTCACTGATTAAAGCCTCTTTATCCTTTTCATAAGTTACAATTTCAAGTCTAATATTTTGTAACTTTTCTGAAAGTTGTTCTCTCTTTTCAGTTAGTGCAAGTCTGTTTCCTGTAAGGTTAGAAGTTGTTTTTTCGATATTTGCAATTTCTTCTTCAAATGCACTAAATTCTTTATCGGCAGTTTCTTTGTCTTTTTGTAGATTAGAAATTTTATTTTCACATTCTACAATTTCATTCTTTGTAAAATCAATACTGCTAACTAAAGAGTCATATTCATTTTGACAAGCCTTATATTCAGTTCTTAATCTAATAAGTTCTTGTTGTTCGGTAGATAAATCTCCTCTAGTACCTAAAATATCAGCTTCATACTTTGCAAATTCTTGCTGACTGTTACTGTACTGTTCTTTAAGTTCATCTGCTTTATCTGCAAGGGCTTTAGCCTCTTTACGGTACTTTTCAATTTCACTTGCACGAGATAACAAGCCTGTTCTTTTATTTAAAGAACCACCTGTTAGAGAACCACCGGCATTTACAACCTGACCATCAAGAGTAACTACCTTGAAACGGTATGAATACTTCTTAGCAATAGATACTGCTGAATTAAGATCCTCAGCAATAACAATCTTGCCAAGCAAGTTTTGTAAAATACCTTTGTACTCATCCTTACAATCACACAAATCTGACGCAACACCAACAAAACCAAAACAACTGTCAATACCATTTTCATTTAGGTATCTAGGTTTAATTGTGGCAATAGGTAGGAATGTTGCTCTACCACCTTTGTTTTCCTTTAGTGTGCGAATTGCTCTCTTAGCATCTTCTTCATTGCCTGTAACAATGTTCTGCATTGCACCACCTAAAGCAGTTTCGATAGCTACTGCATAGTCTGTTGGTACTTTAATTAATCTTGAAACAGGACCATGAATACCACCGATTTTGCCATGTCTTGAAAGGTTCATTACAGTTTTTACACTATGAGCAAAGCCCTCAAGGTTCTTTTCTAGGTCTTCTAGGATATTGGCTCTTCTTAGCTTTTCATTAGAATCAAGAGTTAATCTGTCAATCTCACCTTTAGAATTTTCATTTTTTGCTTTTAGGTTATTGATTTTAAGTTCTAAACCCTTAATAGAATTGGAAAGCATTTCTACCTTTTCGGCAGAGTCTTTACCCTGTGCCTTATAATCTTCAAGCATTTTAGAAGTAGTTTCTAAATTACTTTCTTTTTCTGACAATGAAGAATTTAGACTTTCTATTCTTTCATTAAGTTCATTAATTGATGAATCACTTGTAAGTAAAACTACCTTTGCATTAGCTGATTTTTGGGATAATTCAGCTAATTTTGAATTTAGTTCTTGAATTTCATCACCACTACGAGAAGCATCAACACTGATAGTATTTAGGTTTTCGGATACTTCATTATATTCCTTTTGCTTTTCTTCAATGTTTAACTTTAGCTTTTCAACATTTTCTTTCTTCTCTTTAATTTGAGATTCAATTTCAGTAAAGGAATTATCAAGTTGTTCAATTTCAGTTTCAAGTCTATTAATAGTTTCTTTATTATGCTCAATGTCGTTATTTGCAACAGAAATAAGGGCATTGTTGTTGCTAACCTCTGACTCAAATTGAGAAATATTTCTTCTTATGGTGTCAATCTTAGAAGTAATTTCACCATTTTTTAGATAGATAGATTCTGTTTCTGAACTGATATTTGCAAGTTCTTGTTCAGCATTTTCATACTGTGCTCTTTGAATATCTATTTTGTCGTCTTGTTCTTTGATAATGTTTGCTGAATTGTCAAGAGTATTTAGCCATAAAGCAATTTCAAGACCTTTCTTTTCTTCAGAAAGTACAAGGAACTTTTGTGCTTTTTCTGACTGTTTCTTTAGTGGACCGACTCTGTCTTCAAGTTCACCAACAATATCTCTAAGTCTGACAAGATTTTCTTCTGTACTTTTTAGCTTTCTTTCAGCCTCAGTTTTTCTATATCTATAACGAGAAATACCTGATGCTTCTTCAAATATTTCTCTTCTTTCTTCACTTTTTGATGCAACAATACTGTCAATTTTACCTTGACCAATCATAGAATAACCGTCACGACCAAGACCTGTATCCATAAATAGTTCATGAATATCTCTAAGTCTTACTGTGGCTTTGTTAATCATATATTCACTTTCGCCACTTCTGTAATATCTTCTTGTAACGGCTACTTCGTCACCATCAAAAGGAAGTATTCTGTCTTTGTTATCAATAGACAAGGTAACTTCTGCATAGCCTGTCTTTTTTCTCTTATCTGTTCCGTTAAAGACAACATCTTCCATCTTAGAACATCTTAGAGTTTTGGCAGACTGTTCACCCAGTACCCATCTAATTGCGTCACTTATGTTACTTTTACCTGAACCGTTAGGTCCTACAATTGAAGTAATACCCTTATCAAAGGATAGCTTTATTCTATCAGGAAAAGTCTTAAAGCCATGCAATTCCAATGATTTTAGTAGCATAAGTCACCTCTTTCTTTAATAATAAACTGAAAGTCCTTAAGGGTATCACTTTGTTTAAAAGTAACTATGTATCCCAGTTCTTTAAGGACTTTAATATTTGCCTTTTTCTGTCCAATAGCTTTTGAAATAAACTTATTACCTACAATAACAGAAAATTCGCCTTGTGGGTATTTTTTTATTTCATTTACTAACATATCAAGAAACATTTTGCTTTCACATAATTCTCTAAATGCAGGGTGATAAAAACCTGCTACAGAAGTACTTACTAGTTCATCTGAATAATGAAGTCCTACTCTAATAACATTAATTTTTTTATCATAAAACATTTTAAGAATTTTTGCACAAGTATTTATTGTTGTTTCTTTGCTATATGGAACATATTTTTTATCGTTATAATACTTTTCAAGTAATGTGTCTTTCATAGTTATTGTTGGATAAATTCTAACAGTATCAGGAGAAAGACTGATTAATTTCTCAGCAGTTTCTATATCCTTTTCAGGTGTACTGCCATAAAGACCAATCATCATTTGTAGTCCTAAAGAAATGTTATACTTCTTAATAAGATTAGAAGCATTTACAACATCAGTAGCACTATGACCTCTTTCATTAAGAGAAAGAACATCATCACACATTGACTGTGCACCAAGCTCAATTGAATTTACACCATAACTTTTAAGCAAAGTTAAAACTTCATCATCTATTGCATCAGGTCTTGTTGACAATCTAATACCATAAAAGTCATTTATATATTGCTTTGTAACATTAAGTAAAGAAACCATATAATCCCTATCGATGGCAGTAAAGCTACCACCAAAGAAAGCTATCTCTGTATTCTTCTTATCAACACCACTTTTTATTGCAGTTTCTATTGCAGACACTACATCATCTTGAGTTGGTTGATATGAATGACCTGTAATATTCCTTTGGTTACAAAATACACACTGGTGAGGACAACCGTTATGAGGCACAAAAATGGAAATATTAGAATGTTTAATATCCCATCAACTCCAAAGCCTCTCTTGCAGCCTGTTGCTCTGCATCCTTCTTACTTCTTCCTCCACCTTTGCCTATTACATTACTGTTTAGGTGTACTTCAACTACAAAATGTCTGTTGTGGTCAGGACCACTAACATCAACAACTTCATACTGTAAAGTTTCTCCAGGATTTCTCTGGATAATTTCTTGTAGTTTAGTTTTGTAATCTTTAAAGTTCTTACCTGCTGTATGGTTCTTGATTTCAGGTACAACAAAAGAAAGTACAAACTCACTTGCCTTTTCCATACCACCATCAAGATAAATAGCAGCAATAACTGCTTCAAAAGCATCAGAAAGGATTGATGGTCTTTCTGCTCCACCACCTTTTCTTTCGCCGTTGCTTAGGTAAATGTACTTGCCTAGGTTAATCTTCTTTGCAAATACAAACAAGCTCTTTTCACAAACTAAAGATGCTCTTAACTTTGTAAGGTCACCCTCAGGTAATTGTGGACAATTGTTAAAAATATAATCAGAGACGGAAATTGAAAGTACTGCATCACCTAAAAATTCCAATCTCTCATTATATTTAAGGTGTTGCTTCTTATGCTCATTAGCATAAGAAGAATGTGTTAGTGCCACCTTTAAAAGTTCTTTATCTTTAAATGTATAGTTAATTACTTTTTCAAATTCTTCCATTATTTTATTCCTTTTAATTTATTAAATGAGTCTTCAATAACCTGTGGTACATTTGCGTTTATGTAATCAATAGTTAGTCTAACTGCATTGAAAATTGTTGTTGCGTTAGAACTACCATGTGCTTTAAATACCGGTTTTTTGATACCTAGAATTGGAGCACCACCATAAACATCTGTGTTCATAGTTTCCTTAAATTTCATTAGGTCACCATATACAAATAATGCACCGATTTTATTCTTTACACTTTTCTTAAAAATATCAGTAACTGCATGGCTTAGTGACTTTGCTACACCTTCATAATTCTTTAGTAGAATATTACCTGTAAAGCCATCACAAACATACACATCACAAGCACCGTTGGAGATTTCTCTGCTTTCTACATTACCAACAAAGTTAACAGGACTGTCCTGTAGTAAAGCATAGGTATCTTTCTGTAAGTCTCCACCCTTATGACTTTCTGTACCAACATTAGCAAGGGCAACCCTTGGGCTTTCTCTGTGCATAACTTTTTCCATATATACAGAACCTAAGATACCGAATTGACGAAGAATCTCAGGTCTTGCATCAAGGTTTGCACCACCATCAATAAGCAAAAATGATGAACCGTTAAATGAAGGTAAGATTGGAGCAAATCCGGGTCTCTTGACACCCTTTAATCTTTTAACAATTAAAGTACCACCTACACATAAAGCACCACTGTTACCGGCTGATACAAAACCATCTGCTTCGTTATTTGCAACCATCTTTAGACCTAGTGCCATTGAAGAATTGTTGTATTCTTTCATAATAGCATTAGGTGTTTCATCAACAGGAATAACATCTTCTGTATGGTTAATTTCAATATTTGAAATATCTATATTATTTTCTTTTGCCACTTTCTTGATAATATTCACATTACCTGTTAGGCAAATTTCAATTTTAAAATGCTCTTGAGCTTTAACTGCACCTTTGATAATTTCTAAAGGTGCATTATCTCCACCAAATGCATCAATTACTATCTTCATCATAAACCTCTTGAATTTATAAATTCTGTTAGCTTTGCAAAGGACCTATCAGAATAAGCCTTTGCCCTCTCTTTCTTATCCCTTGGTCTTTGTTCAAGTTCAGGTAACACTCCTAAATTAGCACCCATAGGTTGAAATTTAGAAACTGTTTCATCACTGATATATCTTGACAAAGAACCTATCATTGTATATTCAGGTAAAGTTACGGTTTGTTCTCCAATATATCTCATAGCTGCATTTATACCTGCCATTAGTCCTGAAGATGCTGATTCCATATATCCTTCAACACCTGTAATTTGACCGGCAAAGAAAAGATTTTTATTTTCTCTTACAGAATAATCACTATTAAGAATTCTTGGTGAGTCGATAAAAGTATTTCTGTGCATTACACCGTATCGTACAAACTCAGCATTTTCAAGTCCCGGAATCATTGAGAATACTCTCTTTTGCTCAGGGAACTTTAGGTTAGTTTGAAAGCCTACTAGGTTGTACATAATACCGGCACTGTTCTCTTTTCTTAGCTGAACTACTGCCCATGGTCTATGACCTGTTCTTGGGTCTTTCAGACCTACAGGTTTCATAGGGCCAAAACGAATAGTATCGTGACCTCTTTGTGCCATAACTTCAATTGGCATACAACCCTCATATACCTTTGGATTCATTACATCAAAGTCATGTACAGGTGCTCTTTCTGCTGAAACAAGTGCTTCATAAAAATTGTCGTATTCTTCCTTATTCATAGGACAATTAATATAGTCATCACCGTCACCCTTATCATAACGAGACGCAAAGAAAGCCTTCTTCATATCAACTGTATCAAACTTTACAATTGGTGCAGCTGCATCATAAAATGAAAGACTGTCACCAAACATAGTTTTGATTTTGTCAGAAAGCAAATCGGAAGTAAGTGGTCCTGATGCTATGATAGTAATACCATCAGGAATTTCGGTAACTTCTTCATTTATTACAGTAATATTAGGGTTATTATTTATTTCTTCATTTACTAGATTAGAGAAAATTTCTCTATCTACTGCTAAAGCACCACCAGCCGGTACTTTGCTTTTATCGGCACACTTCATAAGAAGAGAATCTAACATTCTCATTTCTTCCTTTAGCATACCGGCAGCACTTTCTTTTCTGGCTGCTTTTAGACTGTTTGAGCATACAAGCTCACATAATTTATCTGAATGATGTGCCGGACTTTTCTTGTTAGGCTTCATATCATAAAGGTTTACCTTTATACCACGCTTAGCAACTTGATATGCAGCCTCACATCCTGCAAGCCCACCACCTATTATATTTATACTCATTGGTCTTTAGTATAGCCACAACCCTCAGTTGCACAGAAGATTGTCTGCTTTTTGCCCTTCTTTTTATATAGAATCTTGCCACACTGTGGACACTTTTCATTTACAGGTTCATACCAAGACATATAGTTACAATCAGGGTAGTTACTACAGCCGTAGAACACTTTGCCTTTCTTGGTTTTACGAGTAATAACATCTCCACCACATTCAGGACATTGAACACCGATTTTCTCTACAAACTTCTTGATATTCTTACATTCAGGGTATCCCGGACAAGCAATGAACTTACCGTATCTACCAACTTTGACAACCATCTTTCTGCCACAGTTCTCACATACAATGTCAGTTTCATCTTCTTTAAGTTTAATCTTGACACCTTCCATATCTTCTTTAGCCTTTTTCAAGGTCTTATCAAAGTCAACATAGAAATTATCAAGTAGTTCAACCCATTGTTCGTCACCGTGTTCAACCTTATCCAGATCTTCTTCCATTTGAGCAGTAAACTTAACATTTACAATTTTAGGGAATCTTTCTTTTAATAGAGTTACAAGTGCCTCACCAAGTTCAGTTGGTACAAGGGACTTTGCTTCTCTCTTAACATATTCTCTACTTGTAATTGTTGAGATTGTTGCAGCATATGTTGATGGGCGACCGATACCGTTCTCTTCAAGTGCTTTGATTAGAGATGCTTCTGTAAATCTTGCAGGTGGCTGAGTAAAGTGCTGGTTAGGTATAATTTCTCTAACCTTAGCAGGCATATTCTTCTCAAGTGGAGGAAGTTGCTTTTCCTTTGTACCTTCAGCATCATTACTGTCAACATAAAGTGTTGTATAACCGTCAAAGTCAACTCTGTAACCTGATGCCTTAAAGATATAGTCATTAGCATTGATTTCTGCCTGAGTTGTTTTGTGGATACAATCAGCCATCTGACAAGCAGTAAATCTATCCCAAATCAGTTTATATAGCTTATACTGTTCAATAGTTAAACTATCCTTAACCTTATCAGGTGACAATGATGGAATTGATGGACGAATAGCTTCGTGACCATCCTGAGCATTTGAACGAGATTTAAATACTCTTGGCTTTGGTGGTAAATATTCAGGTCCAAAGTTATCATTAATATACTGTGTAACTTCTGCAATTGCATCATTTGAAATTCTTAATGAGTCAGTTCTCATATATGTGATAAGACCTGTTGTACCATAACCCTCAACATCAACACCTTCATAAAGTTCCTGAGCAATTTTCATTGTTCTTCTTGATTGATAGCCAAGTTTACGAGATGCTTCCTGTTGCAATGTTGAAGTTATAAATGGTGGGTATGGTGACTTTTTACGAGTACCGTTTCTTACTTTTGTAACAATAAATTCAGCATCTTTGATTTCTTCAAGAATCTTGTCAGCTTCTTCTTTATTATTAATCTTAATCTTTTTGCCGTCAGGTCCAAGTGCTAAAGAGGCATTGAAAACTTTTCTGCTTGATTTTGGAGAAAGTTTTGCTTCAATTGACCAATATTCTTCAGGCTTAAATGCTCTGATTTCATTTTCTCTGTCTACGATAATCTTAAGAGCAACAGACTGCACTCTACCGGCAGAAAGACCTCTACGAATCTTTTGGCTGACAAATGGACTTAACTTATAACCAACTAGTCTGTCAAGAATTCTTCTTGCCTGTTGAGCATTTACAAGGTCAATGTCAATAGAACGAGGATGAGCCATACCGTTATTGATACCTGTCTTAGTAATTTCATTAAATTCAACTCTATTTTTATCTTCTAAATCAAGTCCTAAAATATATGCTAAATGCCAAGAAATAGCCTCACCTTCACGGTCCGGGTCAGTTGCAAGATAAATCTTGTCACTGTCTTTTGCAAGTGACTTTAATTCATCAACTAACTTTTCTTTACCTTTGATGATAGCATATTTAGGAGTATAATTTTTCTTTATATCAACAGCAAGTCTAGCCTTTGGTAGGTCACGAACATGACCCATTGATGCTACAACTTCATAATCTTTTCCAAGATATTTTTTGATTGTTTTAGCCTTAGCAGGAGACTCCACTATTACTAAATTTGACATTTATCTATCCTCCGATAGTTACTTTATTTTATACTGTTTGCCCGGTAAAACTACTATTAAATCCATAAGTTCAAGATTTGTTAGTATTCCGGATATTTTATATACCGGTAAGTTACATTTATCAGACAAATCATCTATATGTATAGGCTCATTTCCGATAGCATAATAAACCTTTGATGAATTTTCATCAAGTTTTACATCATATCTATGACCCTTTATAAACTCTTTTTCAGGTTTTACATTAGACTTTTTTGCAGGAATTTTCAGCACTGTACTGTCAGGAATATCATACTCATCATCTTCATAAACTTCTAAATTGTTAAATTCATTATAGTAGTTTAGAATATCAAGATAAGTAGTTACAGGAATAGCACCATCCTTAATAAGTTGGTTTGAGCCAACAGAATAGACACTATTGATGTTTGCCATTACGGCAAAAACATCTTTGCCCTGTTCTTTTCCGGCAATATCGGCTGTGACTAATGCACCACTTTTCTTACCTGCTTCAACAACAAGAACACCTCTTGAAAGTGCAGAGATTATTCTGTTACGAGATAAAAAGTGATGTGGCAAAGGCTCTGTATCCGGAGGATATTCAGAAATTAAACATCCTCTGTGTGTTATAGCCTTTCTCATAGGCTCATTTTTCATAAGGTAAGGATAATTGATACCACAACCTAAAACACAAATTGTAATACCATCAGCGTTTAATGCACCTGTGTGTGCTGAACTATCAACACCCATTGCACCACCACTAATTATAGTTACCTTACATTTTGAAAGATTATGAGAAATACTGTAAGCCACCTTTTTGCCATAAGTTGTAGCTTTTCTTGTACCTACAATCGCAATAGTTAAAAGATTATCAACTCTAGGTAAATATCCACTAACATATATAACTGCAGGTGGAGTATCTATATTACGCAAACAGTTAGGGTATCTGTCGTTATCTATAGCAAAAATAGAATAACCCAGACTTTCACATTTAGATATAATTTCATCAGCCTTTTCAATTGGAGTTTCTTCTAGATGGTTAATTTCCTTTTCGGTAAAAATACCACAAAATCTCCATTCAAAGTCCTGACCATTATAAAATACAGAAATATCCCTATACTCTTCAGTTTCGTAAAGTCTTTTAACTTTTGGATTATCATAGCCAAGAGCTAAACTTAGCCATATCCAATAACGATTATTATTCATTATTTGACATTTCCCACATAATTATACTAGCTGCTACTCCGGCATTTAGAGAATCAATCTTGCCCTTCATAGGTACAATAACTTGGTAGTTACAAGCATTAATAGTCATTTCACTTAGTCCATTAGCTTCGTTACCTATTGCAACAAGTGCATTCTTTGAAAACTCAAAATCACCTAAAGTTTTGGCAGTATCTTTTAAACAAGCAGCATAAGACCTACCATGCTTATTAAATTCACATTCAATATATTCTTCTGCATCATTAATAATATAGAAAGGTACACGGAAAATTGCACCCATACTACCTCTTACAACCTTAGGACTATAAATATCACAAGAATCTTTTGTGATAAATACACCTTTGATTGAAAAAGCATCAGCAGAACGCAATACTGTTGCAATATTGTCCGGATTTTGCACATTGTCTAAAAGTACAAACTTACCATTATAATCAATTTTATCAATATCATCAGTTTTGTCAAGTGTTTTAAGTACAAGCATTACACCTTGAGGTGACTTTGTATCGGACAAAACATTGAAAATATTGTTAGGTACAACTATTGATTCATCAGAAATTGACTCAAGTCTATTGCATAATTCAAGATTTCTTGTATAGAAATTTTCACTACAAAGTAGCACATCAATATGAATATTAGAAATTAAAACATCTTGGCAAGTTCTTAGTCCTTCTGCAACAAACTGTTTATTCTTGTTCCTATACTTTTTCTGCTTTACTAGTTTATGAATATGCTTTAGAGTACCATTTTCTCTACTTGTAACAAACTTCATATAATGACCTCTTTTTTAGATAGTAAAAAGCGTTTGAGGTAAGAACCTCAAACGCATAACACTTAAGCTTTTGTAACTTTTTCAACAAGGCTAGCAAAAGCTGCCGGATCAGAAATAGCGATTTCTGAAAGCATCTTTCTGTTAAGGTCAATGTTAGCCTTCTTAAGACCATTCATAAATGTGCTGTAGTTTGTGCCGTTTAGCTTACAAGCTGCAGAAATTCTTGTGATCCAAAGTCTTCTGAAATCTCTCTTCTTCTGCTTACGACCAATGTATGCATAGTTACCAGATTTCATAACTGCCTGCTTAGCCATCTTAAAGTGCTTACTCTTTGCACCGTAATAACCCTTAGCAAGCTTTAATGTTTTGTTTCTTCTTTTGCGAGTCATCATCGCGCCTTTTACACGAGCCATTCTATATTTCCTCCGTTATTTCGTAAGTTAAATTCAAAAAGTTAATTATTTGTAAGGGATTAATCTCTTAATCTGAGCTGTATTTGTCTTATCAGCTACACAAGTCTGTCTTAGACCTCTCTTACGCTTTGTGTTCTTCTTGTTAAGAATGTGCTGCTTGTTAGCATGAGCACGGATAACCTTACCATTCTTAGAAAGTTTAAATCTCTTTTTTGCACCACTATGTGTCTTAATCTTTCCCATTATGAAAATCCTCCTTAAAAATTACTTATTTGGCTTAGGAGCTAGAAACATTAGCATATTTCTACCTTCAAGTTTTGCTGGTTTTTCGATAACAGCAACTTCTTCACAAGCTTTAGCAAAACGGTTCATTGTGTCATAACCCTGTTCTGGGTGACCCATCTCTCTACCTCTAAAGCGAATTGAAACCTTAACCTTATCGCCTTTCTTAATAAACTTAAGGGCATTGTTAAGTTTTGTGTTGAAGTCATGCACATCAATATTTAGTGAAAGTCTAACTTCCTTAATATCAAAAGTACGCTGGTTCTTCTTATTTTCTTTTTCCCTTTTAGCTTGTTCAAAACGATACTTGCCATAGTCCATTACTTTGCAAACAGGTGGCTTTGCCTGTGGAGCAATCTTAACTAAGTCAAGGTTACTCTCCATTGCTATATTGAAAGCTTTTTCTGAAGACATAATACCTAGCTGTTCGCCTTCGGCACCAATTAGTCTTACTTCCTTATCACGGACTTCTTCGTTAATCTGTAGTTTCTTGTTGCTGATTGTCGAGCACCTCCAAAATAAATTAAAAAAGTGGACAGATAAACTCCGTCCACTCTAATACGCATCAGTAAAAAACTGTAAGTATTAACCCACGCAGACGGCACCCCGTAGGTGAAAGCATAACTGCCTTTCTTTCTTTTACTCAATTATTATATATAAAAGCATTTAATTTGTCAATACCTTTTTGACAATTAATTAGAAATTTGATAATATGATACTAACGAAAGTCGAGGTAGACAAAATGAATAACTTTTTTCAACAACAATTGTACCACAATTATCAAATAAATCAAGAGAAAAAAATGATAAGAAAAGAAAGCAACAAACTTTCCTTTATGTTGTTTATTGCAATTATATTTATGAATATTGCAGCTACTGTACTATTTATGTTTATAAGTTTTTTCAGCAAAGATACTTCTCTTATTACTACAGGAATACAAAACAGTTATTCTTCTTATGACTACATTATTAATGGTTTAGGAGAATTTGCCGGTTTCTTTGTTGTACCATTTGTATTTTGCTTAATATTTCGTTACAAATTTAGTGTTGTTATTCCGGTTAACAGTAATAAGAAATATAATCCTTTATTATTGGTATTAGGTGGATATGCAATTTGTACTGTTGCAAATATTGCAATTAACCTACTGAACAATAATTTAAGTATATTTGGATTGACAAATACAACCGGTGTTGAATTTACAACTAAGACACCTCTTGACCAAGTTATTTACTTTATATGTATTGCAATTATTCCTGCTTTAACTGAGGAATTTATATTTAGAGGTGTTATCTTAAATTCATTTAGAAAATTCGGTGATGGCTTTGCAATTTTAATATCTTCTCTCCTATTTGGGTTTATGCATGGTAACTTTGTACAAATTCCATTTGCATTTATTGTAGGTTTAGCTTGTGGATTTATAGTTGTAAAGACAAATTCAATTATACCGGCTATGGTTTTACATCTACTTAATAATGGTACATCGGTACTTATTGATATTGTAGCTAACTATGTTGGTGACAATTTGTATTCTGTGATTTCTTCGGTAGTTATTTTTACACTTACACTACTGGGCTTCATTTCAATAGTTTTACTTGTAAAAAAAGGTCTTAACTTTAAATTTGGAAATAAATCTATTGTAAGTTTAGGTGCTAAGGATAGGATAGTTCAATTCTTTGCTAATCCAGGTACTATAATTCTTCTTTCATTCTTCATTATTGAAGCATTTATTACTTTATTAGGTTTTTAATTATGTATAATGAAAAGTTTATGGATATTGCACTAGAGGAAGCTAAGTTGGCTTTAGACGAAAATGAAGTTCCAGTTGGTGCAGTAATTGTTAAAGATGGTGTTGTAATTGCTAAAGCTCACAATACAAGAGAAAAAACTAAAAATGCACTTCATCATGCTGAGTTTATTGCAATAGATAATGCTTGTAAAGAGTTATCCGGTTGGAGACTTTGGCAATGTGAAATGTATGTAACAATGGAACCTTGCCCTATGTGTGCCGGTGCTATAGTTAATGCCAGAATACCTAATGTATATTTTGGTGCATATGATAAAAAGTATGGTGCTTGTGGTTCTGTTATCAATATATTTAATATGAAAGAAAATTTTAAAGTTACTTATGAAGGTGGCTTTAAAGAAAAAGAGTCACTTGAACTTTTTGATAAATTCTTTAAATATTTAAGAAACAAAAGAACATAAAATCAGTCCTTAACAAATTGATTGTTAAGGACTTTTTTCTGCTTATTTTACTGTTAAATCGTAGCTAATATCAATTAAAGAAAGTATTTTTTCATCGTCAACAGAACCATCAAGGCATATTGTTATCCAATGTTCCTTATTCATATGGTATGCCGGATAAAAACCTTTTTCTTCTAAAAGTGAACCCAGCATTATTGGGTCACACTTAATATTAACTATATCTACTATTCTATCGGAATATTCACCTAATCTATTCTTAGGGATTTTCATTAATAAAGCAAACCATTTGTTATTGTTACTATGCCTAAATACAGTAGAAACATTATCATTTTTAAATGGTTTATCAGGTTCTTCACTAAATATTTCTGTAATAGATTTAACTAAACTTTCAAAATTCATATTACTTATTTTTCTTTAAAATTTTATTTGCTGCAATAAGCACACCTGTCTTACCACAATGGAAGTTAAATGAACCTTGCATCCATACTGCAAAAGGTTCTCTAAGTGGTGCATCAGCAGAAAGCTCAATACTTGAACCTAAAGTAAATGTACCGGCAGCCATAATAACCTTGCTATCATATCCCGGTAAATCATCCGGTACAGGTGTTACATAACTATCTACCGGTGAACCTGCTTGAATACCCTCACAAAAGGCAATAAGGTTTTCTTCATTTTCAAGAAGAATAGCTTGTACAATATCTCCTCTTTTTTCATTCATTGTTGGAGATACACCGTAACCCATTAGAGTAAATAGTGTACTTGCAAAAACAGCAGTTTTCATAGCTTCACCTGTAATATGTGGTGAGTTAAATGCACCTAGGAACATTTCTCTCTTTGTGCTGATTGTAGCACCAAGTTCTCTACCTGTACCCGGTGTTGTAAGTCTGTAACTACAAATTTCAACTAAATCTTTTCTACCAGCAATATAACCACCTGTTGGAGCAATACCACCACCGGCATTCTTAATTAAAGAACCTGCCATAATATCTGCACCAACTTGAGTTGGTTCTAGTTCTTCAACAAATTCACCATAACAGTTATCAACCATAACAATAGTTTCAGGTGACTCTCTCTTAACTATTTCTGCAATTTTCTTAATATCAGCAATAGTTAATGCTCTTCTTAGAGAATAACCTCTTGAACGCTGAATATAAGCCATTTTAGGCTTTGACTTTAGCTTTTCAACTAAAGCATCATAATCAACTTCATTATCCTTTAATGGTACTTCATCATAATGAATATCAAAGTCCTTTAATGAGCCTGAGTAATTACCCTCAATACCGATTACACTTCTGATTGTGTCATAAGGAATACCTACAACAGAAAGCATAGTATCTCCGGGTCTTAGCATACCAAATAAAGCAACTGTTAATGCGTGAGTGCCTGACTGAAAACTTTGTCTTACTATTGCATCTTCTGCACCAAAAGCAGTGGCATATACTTCATCAAGAACTTCTCTACCTCTATCGCTATAGCCATAACCTGTACTATCGGCAAAGTGACTTTCTGACACACCACAAGTTTGGAACGCCTTTAGCATCTTGTTCTGGTTATATTCTTGTATTCTCTCTATTTCTTGGAACTGAGTTTTGCACTGTTCCATTGCTTTTTCAGATAGTTCTAGAATTTTACTATCTAAATCAAAAAAATTCATCTATGTATTTCCTTCCATTTTCCTATTATATTAAAACCCATTTTGGTATAACATTCTTTTAAATCATCTTCACAAAATAAATATAAGTTGTCTACTTTTACATTATTTAAAAGGCTTTTTGCATAATCATTATTTCTATACTGAGGTAATGTTGCAATTGGTGAAATTATTTTACTGTATTCATCACCTGTTATTATTGCACAAGAAACTATTTTATCTTTTAGCTCAAGTGAATAAATTTTGCTGCAATTTACTCTAACTTTGGAATGTAAATCAGTTGCAAAATACCCATAATCAGCAATTTTTACAACAGTTGAATTGCAGGTATTAAAGAAGTTAAAAACATCTTTATATTCATTAACGGTAGTAAAAATGCAGTTATTTTCTTTTACATTGTTATTAATAAATTCTCTTTTCATAATTAAGCCTGTTTCTGACTTAGAAAAATTAAAATTCAGAGAATATTTTTCATTAAACAAAAGATGAGAAAACCCTAACACATTGAGAAATTCTTCAATTTCCTGTATGTTAGAATTTTCTGTTAAAAATAAAATAAACTGATTATCTAACCTTGAAATCAGCGAAACATAATCTTCATTAAAAGACTGATACCATATATCAAGAAAGTCACAGTTAAGCCCATAAGATTTATACAATACATTTATTCTGGTGAAAAATACATCCTTATCTTTTAGCTTAGCTGTAACATTCTTATATTTTGTGTCATTAGACAGATATTTTATCATTTCAATTCTTTAACAAGGTTCTTGAAGTGAATACCTCTCTCCATAAAGTTCTTGTACAAATCAAAACTTGCACTTGCAGGAGAAAGAGATACAATATCACCCTTAACTGCAACTTCAGAAGCCTTTTTAACTGCTTCTTCCATATTAGATACACGATAAATTACAGGGTTACCCTCACTATAGCTAGGTGCTTTCTTAGTTGAAGTTTCAATTTTATCAGCAGTATTGCCCATTAAGATAAGAATTTTAACCTTCTTACAAATAACTTCACCTAGTTCATCATAATTAAGGTTTTTGTCATAACCACCGGCAATAATAATAATCTTTTCATCATATAGAGAAAGTGTACCTGATGCAGTTCTTGTAGGACTGGATGCAATAGAATCGTTGTAGTACTTAACGCCATTAAACTCTCTTACAAATTCTGCTCTATGTTCTACACCTTGGAATGTTTTTGCTACTTTAACAATAGTATCAACATCAACAATACCCCATACAGCTGAGATAGCAGCCATATAGTTCTCTACATTGTGCATACCCGGAATGAAAATATCTTTAATGTCAATAATTTCTGTTTCCTTACCATAATCAGAATAAACTATCTTGTTATTCTTTAGATATGCACCGTTAGTAACAGTATTTCTTCTGCTAAACTTAACTAGTTGACCACGAACTTCACTTGAGAATGAATTCGAAATTTCATTATCAAGGTTAAGAACAGTCTTTGAGAAAGCATTTTGATGAAGAAGAATATTCTTCTTGGCATCAACATATTCTTGCATATCCTTATGTATATCAAGGTGATTTGGTGAAACATTTGTTACAATAGCAATTTCAGGACTTTCTTTCATTGAGATTAGCTGGAATGAAGAAAGTTCAACAACTGCATAATCATCCTTAGTAATACTTTCAATTTCAGGTAAAAGTGGCTTACCGATATTACCACCTAAAAATACCTTTTTACCGGCAGCTTTTAGAAATTCTGAAACAATAGAAGTTGTAGTTGTCTTACCATCAGAACCTGTAACTGCAATAATATGACAGTCGGCAAGTTCAAAGAAAAGTTCCATTTCTGAAGTTACAACAACACCACGACTACGCATTTCAACAAGTTCATCCATATAGTACTTCATACCGGGTGTTCTAAACACTATATCAACATCAAGATTCTTTAGGTAATTATCACCTAAAGAAAGTTTAACACCAAGTTCTTCTGCTTTCTTAGCATTATCTCCTAGGTCCTCAAAATTTCTTCTATCACAAGCAGTAACATCAATGCCCTTGTTTACGAACATTTCCATAACAGGAAAGTTACTGATACCAAGTCCACAAAATGCTACTTTCTTATCCTTTATACTTTCAAAAAAGTTATCAATTTTTGTCATAAGGTTCAACCTCCTAAATACATACTATATTATTATACCAAATGTAAAGAAAATTTCAATTATTTTATGCAAATAACGCAAAAAAAACGGTGACAAAGTCACCGTTCTACTTAAAATTATTCTCTGCCAAGAAGTGAGTCAACAGAAGTTTCCAAAATATCTGCTAATGCAACAAGTTCAATATCTGTTACATAACGGATTTGACCTTCCAGCTTAGAAAGACCTGATGCATTCATATCCACACCGTTAACCTGCAACTGTGCAAGAAGTTCCTTTTGCTTCATTCCCTTCTTTTTTCTTGCAGATTCAACACGAGCACCAATTAGGTTTCTGTCGCCTAAGTTTTGTTTTCTTAGCCTCATAATATTCTCCCCATTTACATAATTATTTTTCTTTAAAGTAATTCTTTTGAATAATTCTAATAAATAATTCTTTTAAAATATTCTTTAAAAAAATTCTTTAAATTCATTATGAACATATTATAATACTATAAAAGAAAAAAAACAAGACCTTTTTGTAAATAAATTTAAAAAAATGATACTTTTTATCGAATTATATTACAAGATAGTGATATTTTGTAATATTTTTGTAATTTTCTTATAAAAAATTATTTAAAAGAAATATAAATAACAAAAAAATAAGGGTCATAATGACCCTTAGCAACCAAATCTATAAGCCGAGTTCTGTCGTGAATAGCCATCTATCTTGGCAGTATGTTACCACAACTGCTCAACGCCACCTCCCTGGGACTGCCGAGCAAGCATTATGTCCCTCCACGGTGTTGCTCCAAATAGGGTTTACACGGCTAATATGTCTCCATATTACCGGTGAGCTCTTACCTCGCCTTTCCATCCTTACCACATAAGTGGCGGTAATTTTCTGTTGCACTATCCCTAGGGTCACCCCCGGCGGCTGTTAGCCGTTATCATTGCTCTATGGAGCTCGGACTTTCCTCGGATAGTCGCTTTCGCTTCTAACCGTAGCTATTCAATCTAGTTGCTACTATATTTTAATAGAAAAATAATATTTTGTCAAACATATTGAATGAATTTATAATAAGTTGTATAATATAATAAGATTTTAATGGAGGATTACAATATGGATATTAGACAAGAATCTTTACAAAAGCATTATGAATGGAACGGCAAAATCGAGGTTGTTTCCAGAGTTAAGGTTAATAGTAGCAAAGATTTGTCACTGGCTTACACTCCCGGTGTTGCTGAACCTTGCCTTGAAATTAATAAGAACTACAACAAGTCATTTGAACTAACAAGAAGAAACAACCTTGTTGCAGTAGTTACTGACGGTTCTGCTATCTTAGGTCTAGGTGACATTGGTCCTGAGGCCGGTATGCCTGTTATGGAAGGTAAATGTGCATTATTCAAGGAATTTGCTGATGTTGATGCTTTTCCTATTTGTGTTAGAACTAAAGATGTTGATGAATTTGTAAATACAGTTTATCTTATTAGTGGTAGCTTTGGTGGCATTAACCTTGAAGATATTGCAGCACCTAGATGCTTTGAAATTGAAAAGAAGTTAAAAGAAAAATGTGACATTCCTGTATTTCATGATGACCAACATGGTACTGCTATTATTGTTGCAGCCGGTTTACTTAACGCACTAAAGGTAGTTAAGAAAAATATTGAAGATGTACAGGTTGTAATTAACGGTGCAGGTTCTGCCGGTATTGCTATTTGTAAGCATCTGCTAAACATTGGTTTTAAGAATGTTACAATGTGTGATATTAACGGTATTCTTTGTGAAGATGATGATACTCTTAAGGATGCACATAAGGAAATTGCAAAGGTTACTAACAGAAGTAAAAAGACAGGTAACCTAGCTGATGCAATGAAAAATGCTGATGTATTTATCGGTGTAAGTGCTCCTAACATTGTTTCTGAAGAAATGGTGAAGAGTATGGCTAATGACCCTATTATCTTCTCTATGGCTAACCCTACACCTGAAATTATGCCTGATAAGGCTAAGAATGCCGGTGCTGCTGTAGTTGGTACAGGTAGAAGTGACTTTCCTAATCAGATTAACAATGTACTTGCTTTCCCAGGTATCTTTAGAGGAGCTTTGGATTGTAGAGCAAAGGAAATCAATGAAGAAATGAAAGTTGCTGCATCTTATGCTATTGCAAACCTAATTTCTGATGATGAACTAAATGCTGAGTATATTCTACCGGAAGCATTTGATAAGAGAATCGGTAAGGCTGTTGCTGAAGCAGTTATTAAAGCTGCTAAGGAAACAGGTGTAAGTCAGATTTAATTATCTGTTACAATTTAAATAGGCAAAAATTTAGGAGATGCTAATGCATCTCCTTTTCTTATTTATATTACATTTTTCCTAACATATTGAAGTAAAATTTCTTTATCGTTAATTAAAGTATTTTCAATAACTTTATTAAGCAAAAGATTAAGTGTATCCCCTATTATTTTGCCTTTTGACATTCCACAACCCATAAGGTCCGAGCCATTGACTTTAAGATACTTTAAGCTAAAACATTCGTCATTATCCATAATATCACGAAAGATACTATTAACTTTATTCAGTTTATCAATCTTTTCTTGTTGATGGTATGATGACTGAGAAATTACATCAGCCATTTGAATTTTCATAAGCATTGAAAAATTATCTGAACCGATATTTTTCAATACTTTCTTAATTATAATTCTGTCAGGCTGAATTCTTAAATCGTGAATTGAAATTAAATTAACCACAGTTTCAGTAAAATCTTTTGGATAACGAAGTCTTTCCAAAATTATCTTTGCAATACCTGCACCGGTTTTTTCGTGACCTCTAAAATGAGAAACACCATTTTCATCCTTATTTTCTGACATAGGTTTACCTATATCATGAAGTAACATTGTCATTCTTAAGATTGGGTCGTTGTCAATATGTTTAACGCAAGAAACTGTGTGTTTCCATAAAGTTTTGTTATGGTGTGGTGTGTTTTGGTCATAATGAAACATTGTAGAAATTTCAGGAATGATAACTGCAAATACATATTTAAATCTTCTGAGAATATAACTACAATTTTCACCACACAAAGTTTTTACAAGTTCTGTTGCAATTCTTTCTTTAGAAATATTATTTAATAGTTCTTTATTCTTTGCAATTGCGTTATATGTATTAAATTCTACTGAAAAATTGTAAGTAGATGCAAACCTTAATGCTCTTAAAATTCTTAATGCATCTTCCTTAAATCTTTTATCCGGTTCACCAACACATCTAATAGCCTTATACTTTAAATCTTCTTGACCGTTGAAATAGTCAATTACACCTTCACTTGGGTTATATGCCATAGCATTTACCGTAAAATCTCTTCTTGCTAAGTCTTCTTTTAGTGAAGTGGTGAACTCTACATTCTTAGGATGTCGGTTATCTTCATAATCTCCATCAATTCTATAGGTTGTGATTTCATAAACTTCATTATCAATAATTACTGCAACTGTGCCATGCTTTATTCCGGCATCAATAATTTTGTAATCTTTGAATATTGAAATAATTTCATCCGGTTTTGCATTTGTGGTTAAGTCATAATCCTTAGGTGTTAAACCAAGTATCATATCCCTTACACAACCACCTACTGTATAACATTGAAAACCATTTGACTCCATTTTTGAAATTATATTTAAAACATTTTTAGGTAAAGTAAAATTCATATATATCATCTCAATTATTTTTATATTTATTATACCACATTAATTATGTATAAAAAAGCTAAATTTAAGTCAAAAATAGCACAACTTCATGTTGTGCTATCTAGTTATATTTTAATTTTTGTCAACTATCTTTTTCTTAATAGCATTTGTAATGAAAGTAAGAATAATAAATACTATTATTGTAAAAGCAAATGAACATAATAAAAACATAGAAGAATTATGATTTAGTGGTACTGTACCTAAAATTTTGCCACCAAACAAGAAACCTAAAACTAAGCAAACAAAAATAAATATTGATAAAGAAAGTCTTAGTTTATTAAACGGTAAAGAAATCTTCACTACTAGTGCAAACAATGCAAAAGCAGTTACCATAATACAGACAGTTTCCAGAGTTTGAGTATTAAATCCAAGTTGATAACCTAAAGTCATAACCAATATAGAATTTAGAGTAACCGTTAAACCTGCCGGTATTGCACCACAGATAATGTTAATGAAGAAGTTTCCTGTAATTCTGTTATTGTTATATTCCATAGCTAATATAAATGACGGAATACCGATGGTAAGTCCTCCGACAAATGAAAGTTGAATTGATTGGAATGGATAGGACATACCAAAAATAATAACTAAAACAGAAAGTAAAATTGAAAAAATATTTTTAACTAAAAACAGTGATGAACTTCTTTGGATATTCTGAATTGTTCTTCTACCCTCAGCAACAATATATGGCATTGATGAAAAGTCATTATCAGCAAGTACAATTTGTGATACACACTTAGCAGCCTCACTACCTGATGCCATTGCTACCGAACAATCAGCTTTTTTTAAAGCTAATACATCATTTACTCCATCACCTGTCATAGCTACTGAATGACCATTATCGTGTATTGATGAAATCAGCTTTTCTTTTTGTTGAGGAGTTACTCTACCAAAGATTGTATATTCTTCTGATGCTTTTTTAATATCTTCATCAGTTTTTAAGGTGCTACAGTCAATAGCTTTATCGTAGTTATCAATATTAAAAGTTCTGGCAATATTCACAATAGTATTTACTGAGTCACCTGAAATAATCTTAATATTAACTCCTTGTTTTTTGAAATACTTTAAGGTTTCTTTTGCATTTTCACGAAGTTTATCTCTCAATAAAACATTACAAATAGGTGTTCTTGTATCTCCTTTAATCATTACAAATGTTAGAACTCTGTAGTTATTTTCATATTCCTTAATATCGGTTAAAATATCATTTTCATCATCATTAAGGATAAATTCACCTGCACCACAGAGAATCTTCCTATCACTAAAAGTAACAGAAGAACATTTCTTTTCGGAAGAAAAGGCTTCTACTGAAACTGCTTTTTCATAATGGTAACCATCGATTTTATCCCTAACTGCATTCATTGTACTGTTGTAGTCAATGCTATTATTTACAAAATCAGAAAGAATATTTAGCACATCATCATAAGTATAGTCACTAAGGGGAATAATATCCTCAACAATCATTTCATCACAAGTAAGTGTTCCTGTTTTGTCAAGACAAAGTGTATCTACTCTTGCAAGTGTTTCAATACAATAAAGGTCTTGAACAAGAACATTTTTCTTAGAAAGTCTTATAACAGAAACAGCAAGAACTGTACTTGTCAAAAGTACAAGTCCCTCAGGAATCATACCTATAAGTGCCGCTACCGTTTTAACAACTGCATCTTCCAATGAAACATTTAAGAATAATAACTGATGTAAAAACAGTATTGTACCCAGTGGAACTAAAATACAAGTTACTACTTTAATAATTTTTTTAATAGTTCTGAAAATTTCAGAATTATTTTCTTTATAATACTTAGCAGAATTATTTAGCTTTGCAGCATAATTATCGTCACCTACTGCAACAACCTTTGAGATACATTGTCCTGAGTTGATAAAGCTACCGGACATTAACTTGTCCCCAACTTTTTTCCTAATTAATTCACTTTCTCCTGTAAGCATACTTTCATTTACAAAGCACTCACCGTCAACAACAACACAGTCAGTTGGAATTTGATTACCTCTGCTTAATGAAAGCAAATCATCAAGAACAATATCTTCATTATTAATATCTATTGTTTCACCGTTTCTGATAACCTTTGAATTGTTACCGGAAATAATAGACAGTTTATCAACTGCTTTTTTACTACGAATTTCTTGCACAATACCGATTATTGTATTGAAAAATACAACACCGATAAAAAGCATATTCTTGTATGAACCAACAAGAAAAACTGCTAAAGCAAGAACAACATTCAACAAGTTAAATAATGTACAAATATTTTTAAATAAAATATTTCCTAAGGTTTTTTCCGGTTTTGAGGTATCAACATTAACCTTACCCTCTGAAATTCTCTTGTCAACTTCTTGGGTAGTTAAACCTGTAAAAATTTTTTCTTCACTCATATAGCACCCATTAAATAAAAAATTTGGAACTTCTGTACTGAAAATCAGCACTAGAAAAATAATACTACCAAAATAATATTTTATCAATACTATTTCCAAACTATTATACTATAAAACAAGAAAAAATAATAGTATGACATATAAATAAAGGTGAGGTTATGAAAAAAGTTATTTCATTTATAATAGCTATTGTGGCTATATTAGGAGTATATAATACTATAAATCCATCAAATGCTATTGCGACAAGTAGTGACTTAAAAAATAAAACAGTACAAATCGGTGGACAACCTTTTGGAATTAAATTTTATTCAGAGGGTGCTTTAGTAACCAAAGTAAGAGAAAATTCTCCTGCTGATAAGGCCGGTATGAGGGTTAATGACATTATAATAGGTATTAATAATGAAAAAGTTAAGGATAATGAAGTTGTAAGGAATAAAATTGAAGAATATAAAAATCAAACTATTAAGTTTACTATTAACAGAGATTATGAAATTATTGACTTAAACATTAAACCTGAAAATCACAATGGTAATTATACAGTAGGTATTTGGATAAAAGACAGTTGTGCCGGTATAGGAACTATAACTTATTATGATACAAATAATAATACTTTTGCTTGTTTAGGTCACGGTATTTGTGACAAAGAATCAACTAATCTACTACCTATGGCTGAGGGTGACATTTGTCCTGCAATTATTCAAAGTGTTGACAAAGCAAAAAGTGGCTATGCCGGTGGACTTAACGGATATTTCTTAGATGATGAAATCGGTAAGGCTTATTATAATTCAGAATATGGGCTGTTCTGTAATAAAGAAATAGAAACTTCCTACAAAGAATATAAAGTTGCTACTAAGGAAGAAATTAAAAAAGGAACTGCTTATATTTACACAACTGTTGAGGGTTCTAACCCTAAATTCTACAAAGTATATATTAAACCGGAATGTCACTTTTTCTTTGACAAAATGAAAGAAATTACAATTGAAGTTACGGACAAAGACTTGCTAGAAAAAACAGGAGGTATTGTACAGGGTATGAGTGGTTCACCTATAATACAAGATGGTAAACTTATTGGTGCAGTTACCCATGTATTTGTCAATAATCCTGAAAAAGGTTATGGTATTCTTGCTGAAACAATGATAGATGAGTCAAAATAAAAAATTGTAGAAACGGCATATTATTGGGGTATTTTGTAATATAGTGGGTAGTGGTGACACAATATGTTGAGATTTAAATTAATTTTTTGGAAAAAATTTAAGTGTAAGCCCTTGATATATTTACCATAATATGGTATGATTATCTCAACAAATTAACAAGGGAGAATTTTCATGGAGAATAAAATCAAACTACTTCTCACAGAAGAACCAAATGAATTTGATGAGGAAACACTCCGTTTTCTCAACAGTAAGAACTTTTCAGTTCACTACTCTGCTAAAGATGGTGAAGAACTACTAAACAAAATTAACGAGATACACCCTGATGTGGTACTTTTCGACATGTTCCTAACAAGACTAGATGGAATAAGCGTTATGCGTCACATTAGAAATGAAAGCAACTGTTCCCCACTATTCATTGCATTTTCTAACTATAGAAGTGCTTTACTTGAACAAGAGGCTATGAACAATGGTGCATCTTACTTTGTGCTAAAGCCTTACAACATTAACGACCTTACTGAAAATATTACTATGTTAATGAACACAAAGAACATTATGAACAACCAAGGTTATCAAAGTAACCTTAACATTGAAGTAAAGGTTACTGAGATTCTTCACCAAATCGGTGTACCCGCACATATTAAGGGTTATCACTACCTAAGAGATTCAATACTTATGTCCATTGAAAAGCCTGAAATCATCAATGCCGTTACTAAGGAACTGTATCCATCAGTTGCACTAAAGTATGAAACAACTTCCAGTAGAGTTGAAAGGGCTATTAGACATGCAATTGAAGTTGCTTGGGACAGAGGTGATGTGGATGTGCTTAACTCCTACTTTGGATATACTATCCACAACTCAAGAGGTAAGCCAACTAACAGTGAATTTATTGCTATGATTAGTGATAAATTAAGACTACAACTAAAGAATGCAAGTTAAAAAATTATGGGTACTGATTTTCAGTACCCACTTTTTTATGAGAAAAAACTGCTCTCTAATTTAATAGAAAGCAGTTTTGTAATTAAATCAATAAATTTTCTTAAAGAAACAACTGTGGTTACCTGTATGACAAGCAGCACCTGTTTGTTCTACTGTTACTAATAAAGTATCATCATCACAATCGGAATAAATTTCAACAACCTTTTGAAGATGGCCTGATGTTGCACCTTTATTCCATAGTTCCTGACGACTTCTACTCCAAAACCAAGTATAGCCTGTTTCAAGTGTTTTAGCCATAGACTCCTTGTTCATCCAAGCAACCATAAGGACTTCACCTGTAGATTTCTCTTGAATTACTGCCGGAATTAAGTCTGACTTAACAAAATATTTATCTAAGTTATTTTCCATAATTAACCTCTTGTTAGTTTAATAGCCTTTGGTAAATTAAGTGTACCTTCATAAATTGACTTACCACAAATTGCACCAAAAATATTAAGACTCATTAAATCCTTAATATCTGTTAAATCTGATACACCACCACTTGCTACAATGTCAGCACTTACAGAATTACTTAGCACTTCAAGCTGAACAAGGTTAGGACCTGTTAGCATACCGTCACGGTTAATATCGGTAAAGATAAACTTTTCTACACCAACATCTTCCATTCTCTTGGCAAGTTCTGTGTAGTAAATATCGCTACCGTCAATCCAACCCTCTGACTTTACCATACCGTCCATTGCATCAATACCAACAATAATTTTGTCACCAAAATTCCTAACTGCATCAATAACAATCTGAGGGTTCTTAACTGCAACTGAACCTAAAACAACTTGGTTGACACCGTTATTTAGGTAATATTCAATAGCCTTTAGGTCACGAATACCACCACCAACATCAACAAGCATACCACAGGACTTTGCAATATCACAAATTAATTCGGCGTTTTGCATTTTACCGTCTTTTGCACCATCAAGATCAACCATATGTAGGTATCTTGCACCGGCATCTTTAAATGACTTAGCAGTAATATATGGGTTTTCAGCAACTTTTTTAACTGTATTGTAGTCACCCTTTTGTAGGCGAACACAGTTACCGTCTTTAATATCAATAGCAGGAATAATATACATTAAACATCAATCTCCTTACTTATTAAATCAACAAGTTCTTCAATTTGTTTTTTGTGTAGTTTTAGACTTGCAACATTAGCAATTAATCTTGCTGAGATTGGACAAACATCTTCAACAACTTCAAGTCCGTTTTCTTTTAAAGTTGAACCTGTTTCAACAATATCAACAATTGCATCACTTAAACCGATAAGTGGACCAAGTTCAACAGAACCTTCAATTTTGATTACACGAACATCCATATTTTTTTCTTCAAAGAATGATCTTGTAACATTAGGATACTTAGTAGCAATTGTTAGTGCTTTGTATCCACCATAAAGGTCTTTACCCTTTTGTGTTGCTACTGCAAACTTACATCTACCAAAACCTAGGTCAAGTAGTTCATAGAAACAATGACCGTTTTCAAGAATTGTATCTTTGCCAACAACACCAAGGTCACAAACTCCATTTTCAACATATGTAATAACATCGGCTGCTTTAGCTAGGACAACTTCGATTTCGCCGTTACCAATTGGAAGGATGAGCTTTCTGCCCTTGTTGATAACTGCATCACAGTTGTAACCTATCTTTTGAAATAATTTTATTGTATCTTTTTCAAGTCTGCCTTTTGTTAAGGCTATTCTTAATGGCTGCATATCATTCACCTACAACTAATAGTTCATTTACTCTGGTTTTGTCAGCATACTGTTTAGCTTCTTCAATTGTTTCAAATACGCTAAACACTGCATTTTTGCCCTGATTAACAAGTTCTTTTGTTTTTTCAATAGCTGTGATTTCAAAGCCATCTTTTGCACAAACAAGAATTTCCGGAATAGGAGCTTCGTCTTTGTTGCTATCCTTTAACTTAATTTCAACAAGGTCATCTACATTAACTGCAAAACCGGCAGCACCTGTAGGGAAATCAAAGTTTTCCATTAGTTTGTCGTATCTACCACCCGAAATAACTTCATCACCGATACCGTTTACAAAAGCTGTAAAAACAATACCACTGTAGTAGTTAGTCTGTTGAACAATACCAAGGTCTATAATAATCTTGTCACCAAGGTTAAGTTTTGATAAATCTTCAAATATTTCTTTTAGGTAGTTTAATGCTTTAACTGCCTTTTCATCATTACATAGATTTAAGGCTTCATCAATTACTTCAAAACCACCAAATAGTCTTGGTAACTTTCTGATAGCTTCAACATCTGAACTTTTAGGAAGTTTATCAAGGATAGTATTTAGGGCTGAATAATTCTTGCTTTCAATACTTACTCGAATAGCTTCAGCAGTTTCAGCAGTTACATTTAGTCTTTCTACTAATGCGTTAAATACATCAGCGTGACCGATTTCAATACGGAAATCATCAACATTAGCTGACAGACAGTCAATAGCAGTTGTTAAAATTTCAAGGTCTGCCCTCTTACCTGTTGCGCCGATAAGTTCAACACCCATCTGCATAATTTCGTTACTTCTACCACGCAAAGTAGGATTGTTACGATAAACGGACTGACCGTAATAAAGTCTTAGAGGCAAATCATAATTCTTTAGACGAGTTGCTGCCATTCTTGCAATAGGTAATGTTGAATCGGGACGCATAACCATTAGTCTGCCTTTATTATCAGTTGTCTTAAACATTGCTTCTTGTGGATAACCTGAGTCCTCTAAAGAAAACAAATCATAAAATTCAATACAAGGAGTATCTACCTTTGAGTAGCCCCTATTTACAAAACAATTCTTAATCTTTTCCTGTACATCGCAAGAGGTGATACATTCTTCAAACAAGTAGTCCTTTGTACCCTCCGGTGTAATCATTAAATTCTTTCTCATAAATTACCTCGCACTTTAGTGTGCTAATATGTTAACACACTAAAGAGATTTTGTCAACCTTTAATTTTCTTTAACTTTCTCAGACTTTTTGCTTTTATCTAAAGGTTCTTTAGAAATATACTCTTTATTTCTAAGAAGTTTCTTGTTTACATCTTTGCCAAGTAGGTTGTAAATTACAACGAAAGCAGGAATACCCATTAGCATACCAGCTACACCGAATAAACCACTACCTACAATAACACTGAATAAAATCCAGAAACCTGAAATACCGATTTTGTCACCGATAACCTTAGGACCAATAACATTACCGTCAAGTTGCTGTAAAAGAACAATAATAATTACAAACCAGAAACATTCTGTTGGGTTAATCATTAGTAGAATAAAACCACTAGGAATTGCACCAAGGAATGGTCCAAAGAATGGAATAACATTTGTAATACCAACTACAACTGCAATCAGTAAAGCGTAATCAAAGTTGAATACAAGTAAAATGATATAGCAAAGTACACCAATAATTAAAGAGTCAATTACACGACCGATAATAAAGTTACCACATACTTCATTAGACATATGAGTTACTTCGAAAATCTTGTTTTGCCATTTCTTAGGAGCATAAGCCATAGTAAGTTTCTTTATTTGACCACACATAAGTTCCTTTGATGATAGGAAATAAATTGATGCAACAATACCGATAATCCAGTTATATACACCATAAGAAACAACCTTTGCAGTAGAAAGAATTTCAGGGAAAATACTGCTTAACAGTGACTTAACAGTATCAAGAATATTACCACCTGAGAACATCTTTGTAAACTTGTTAATAAAGTCAACAAGACCGTTATCCATTTGTAGTGATAAACCGAATGTTGCATTTGCCCAATCTATAAATTGTGCAGCCAACTGTTCAAACTGTTTACCATAGTTAATAATATTTTTAGATAACTCTGCAAAGCTATCTACCAAGCTAGGTATAATAATAACCATTAAGAAAGCTATTACAGAAATGGCTATTACATAGGTAGTTATAATAGCAAGTGGTTTTCGCATTACCTTACATTTTTCATGTTTCTTGCCTATGCCTTTATAGGCTTTTTCGTAAAAGAAGTTATATGGGAACTTTAATATATAAGCAATAATAAAGCCATACATAAATGGTGTTAATACAGTAAAAATTGTAGAAATAATACTTACTACTTTGTTAAAATTCATAATCAAAAAGCAGAATAAAGCTGCAACTGCTATTAGGATTATACCTCTTTTTAGTCGTTTATCTTTCATATATTCCTCCTTAGAACAAAGACATTTGTGAACTTTCAGGTAAATTGTTTAGACAACCTACATTTTTAAGTGTTTCAATAACTGCTCTGGAAACTTTAGTTTTAATAATCATTTCTTCTATTGAAAGATACTTATTTTTTTTGCCACATTCAGCAAGAGAAATTGCAGCAGCTTCACCTATACCTGAAAGTGACATAAACGGTAGTCTAATCTTGCCATCTTCTATAATAAATTTCTTAGCTTCGGATTTGTAAATATCAACAGGTAGGCACTCAATGCCTCTTGCTAACATTTCGTTTATAATTTCCAAAGTAGAAAATTCTGTTTGTTCTTTAGCAGAAGCTTCGTTACCCTTTTGCTTGATAATCTTCATCTTCTCTCTAACTGCATCTCTGCCTTTCATTACAGTTGCCCCATCAAAATCTTCACCACGAACTGTAAAGTAAGCAGCATAATATGCAAGTGGCTTATGCACTTTATACCAACCATAACGCAAAGTAGAAATCATATAAGCAGCAGCATGAGCCTTAGGAAACATATACTTGATTTTCATACAAGAATCAATGTACCATTCCGGAACATTGTGACTACGCATAGCCTCAAAATGTTCTTCTGTAAGTAACTTTGTGGCATTACCTTTACGGACAATTTCCATAATCTTAAATGCCATACCGGGTTCAAGACCTTTGTGCATTAAGTAGGTCATAATACTGTCACGAGTACCGATAACTTCTGAAATTGTACAAGTACCGTTTTTGATAAGTTCTTGAGCATTACCTAGCCATACATCAGTACCATGGGATAAACCTGCAATCTGCATAAGATCGGCAAAGCAAGTTGGTTTTGCATCAATCATCATCTGTCTTGTAAAGTTAGTACCACATTCAGGTAAGCTAAGAGTACCTGTTTGACAATCAATATCCTCAGGTGTAACACCTAATGCTTTTGGTGAAGTAAACAATGAATAAACATCAGGATCTGACATTGATACTTCCATAACAGGAATACCTGTGAATTCTTCTAAGTAATGATAAACTGTAGGAGAATCATGACCAAGTTCATCAAGTTTACAAATTGTATCATGGATAGAATGGAAGTCGAAGTGAGTAGTAACATTATCAGACTTCATATCATTTGCAGGATGTTGTACCGGACAGAAATCATAAATTTCTTTACCCTTAGGAACAACAACCATACCACCAGGATGCTGACCTGTGGTTCTTCTAATACCTGTACAACCACTGGCAAGTCTTAGTTCTTCGGTTTTACTATAGACTCTACCCTTTTCTTCTTCATACTTCTTTACATAACCAATAGCAGTTTTATCGGCAACTGTTGCTATTGTACCGGCTTTAAACACATTATCGTGACCGAAAAGTTCTTCTGTATATCTATGGGATTTACTCTGATACTCACCACTAAAGTTAAGGTCAATATCAGGGACTTTGTCGCCCTTAAATCCTAGGAAAGTTTCAAATGGAATTTCGTGACCGTCTCTATCCATCGGTGTGCCACACTCAGGACAATCCTTTGGTGGCAAGTCAAAACCTGAACCATAACTACCGTCAGTAATAAATTCACTGTGCTTACATTTACTACATACATAGTGAGGAGCAAGTGGATTAACTTCTGAAATACCTGACATTGTAGCAACAAAGGAACTACCAACAGAACCTCTTGAGCCTACCAAATAACCATGAGCTTCACTATCTGCAACCAGCTTTTGAGCAGTCATATATAGAACAGAGAAACCGTATGTGTTAATAGAATTAAGTTCTTTATCAAGTCTTGCTTTTACTATTTCAGGTAATGGGTCACCGTACTTTTCCTTTGCTCTTTTCCAAGTAATTGAGTTAAGTTGTTCCTCAGCACCTTCAATAAATGGTGGGAAGTTTCCCGGTGGGATTGGTCGCACATAATCGCACATATCGGCAATTGCATTTGTATTTTTAACTACAATTTCATATGCTTTTTCTTCACCAAGATAATCAAATTCCTTTAGCATTTCTTTTGTTGTTCTAAAGTAAAGTGGTGCTTGTTGGTCAGCATCTGCAAAGCCTTTTGATGCTTGTAAAATCTTACGATAATCCTTATCATGAGGGTCTAGGAAGTGAACATCACAAGTAGCAACAACAGGAAGATTAAGTTCTTCACCAAGTCTTACAACAGTTCTGTTATACTTGATTAAATCTTCTCTGGTAGCACTACCGTTTCTAATCATAAATTCATTGTTGCCTAAAGGCTGAATTTCTAGATAATCATAGAATGATGCAATATCCTTAAGTTCTGCCCAAGGTTTACCGGAAATAATAGCTCTGAAAAGCTGACCGGCTTCACAAGCAGAACCGATAATTAAGCCTTCTCTATGCTTAATAAGTTCAGACTTAGGAATTCTAGGCTTTCTATAAAAATACTTTAAATGAGCATAAGAAATAAGTTTATACAAGTTCTTTAAACCAACCTGGTTTTTAACAAGAATAATCTGATGATAAGCAGGTAGTTTCTTTTGGTCTGCACCGTTAAGGTGGGTATTAATATCTATAGTTGACTTAACTGCATAGTCGTCCATTAGTCTATCGCATAGGCTAATGAAAATTCTTGATAGAATTTCAGCATCATCAGTTGCTCTATGGTGATTAAAGTTACCTAGTCTTAAATATTTAGCAACTGTATCCAGTTTGCAATTCTTAATATCCGGTAAAATTGAACGACAAATTGCAACTGTATCAATAGAAGTTAGGTTGTATTCTACACCCATTCTATCGCAAACTACTCTAATAAATGATGTATCAAATGGTGCATTATGGGCAACTACAACTGCACCATCTACAAATTCTAGGAAGTCTTTTACTGCTTCTTCATCAGGTGGTGCATCCTTAACCATACCATCATTGATACCTGTAAGTTCAACAATCTTTTCAGGAATTGGCTTTTCAGGATTAACAAAAGTTTCAAATGTATCTACTACAACACCATTTTTAATTTTTACTGCACCGATTTCTGTAATCTTTTCTTTTTGTGCAGAAAGTCCTGTAGTTTCTATATCGAAACAAACAAATGTACCATCAAGACTTTCATCCTGAGTACCTTTAACTGCAGAAACAAAATCATCAACAAAATAGGCTTCGCAGCCATAAATAACTTTGATTTTGTTTTCGTCTTTATTAATTCTTTCAGCTGTATTCATAGCTTCAGGGAATGCCTGTGCTACACCATGGTCAGTAATAGCAACTGCTTTGTGTCCCCATTTATATGCACGATTAACAATATCACTTGCTGAAGAAATACCATCCATATCGGACATATTGGTATGCATATGTAGTTCTACACGCTTTTCGTCAGCGTTGTCTTTTACATCAATTTTTTCAGTAAAACCGATAGAACGAGCATTTAGTACAAGTTCACCGGCATATCTATCATTTTCAATATCACCATCGGCAATAATTGTTTGGCCTTTCTTAATTTGGTCAAGGACTTTTGTAGAGGCTATATCACCGAAAACTTTTACATTTACAGAACCTGAATAGTCGGTACATAGAATATTGAAAATATTTTTATCTCCGGAACGAGTAACCTTCTTTTCAACACTAAATACATCACCCCATACTGTGATTTTACCTGTATCATAGGCAATATCACTCATTGGTGAAGGTGCTTTCTTAATAGTTCTACCGTAAAGTGGTCTGCACTTTTGTAAGTTAACTTGAGGATAAAGGAACTTACCCTCTCTAACTTCTACAAAGCCTTCTTTGTTCTGTAGTCTTTCCTCTGCATTTTCTTCAAGGCGTTTTTCTTCAATAGCATAAGTTTGAACTACTTGTTGAACTTCTTGTCTTACTGTTGTTTGCTCTACAGTTTTCTGTTCTTCAATATAAGATTCATTTTCAGCATCCATTTCTAGGACACCATCAACATTTACTTTTATTAGTAAACCAAATCTCTCTTGTACAAGGTTCTGCAACTCATGGTTAAAATTCTTTGCCTTTAGTAATGCACCACCCCCATGCTTTATAGTAATGTTAAGCAAATTGTTTTCAAAAGTTACTTCACAATCTTTGAATGTACCGTTAAGAGTTGGAATTCTGTTTCTCAACTCATTAAGTAACTCATCAAAACAATCAGCAGAAAATAGTGATGAATTAAACTTTGGTGTAATAATTACCTTGCTTAGTGCAAGTTTAGAATTCATCAATTCACCGTTTAGGCTAGAAAGTTCTGTATCACTAAAAAGCCTATCACAATGAATTATGAAAGACAAAGTTCTTGTACCTTTATTTATTCTTAAATTTCCCACTTGAGAATGTACTAGGCTTTGGTCTAGTACATCCTCACATATATAGTCTGAAAAAATTTCTTTAACTGAACTCATTTATACTTCTCTATTTCTTACAATTTATCAATTTCTTCTACTAATCTATCAAGTAGTTGGTCTTCCGGTACTTTGCAAATAATTTCACCTTTTTTGAAGATAAGTCCAACCTTATCACCACCGGCAATACCAATATCAGCTTCTCTTGCTTCTCCCGGACCGTTAACAATACAACCCATAATTGCAACTTTAATATTCTTCTTACAATCCTTAAGTCTTTCTTGTGCTTCATTTGCCAAAGCTATTAAGTCAATCTTTGTTCTGCCACAAGTAGGACAAGATACAAACTGGATGCCACCATCATACATATCAAGTGACTTTAGAATATCTTTAGCTGCATGAATTTCCTTTACAGGGTCTGCAGTAAGGCTGACACGAATTGTGTCACCAATACCTTGTACTAATAAAGCACCAATACCGGCAGCAGACTTAATAATACCCATTCTCTCAGTTCCGGCTTCTGTTACACCTAGGTGAAGTGGATAATCACATTGCTGAGATGCAAGTTCATATGCTTCAACCATATTCTTAACTGAAGAACTTTTCATTGAAAGAACAATATCATTAAAATCAAATTTTTCTAAAAGTGAAGCATGATATAGTGCTGAGTCACAAAGTGCTTGTGGTGTAGGACTACCATACTTTGCAAGAATTGACTTTTCAAGTGAACCTGAATTTACACCGATTCTAATAGGAATACCGTTGTTTGCACAAGCATCAGCAACTGCCTTAACATTGCTATCATCACCGATATTACCCGGATTAATACGGATTTTGTCAACACCTGCTGCAACTGACTCAAGAGCAAGTTTATAGTTAAAATGAATATCTGCAACAACAGGGATTGAAATATTCTCCTTTAGTGCTGAAATAAGTTTAACTGCTTCCATATCAGGTACGGCTGCTCTAACAATATCACAACCTGCTTTTTCAAGAGCCTTTGCTTGTTTTACACTATCTTCAATATTATGTGCCGGTACATTTAGCATAGATTGAATTGCAATCTTCTCTCCACCACCAATAACAACATTACCGGCTTTTACTTTTCTTTTACTTGCCATAAAATCACCAAATTAATTTAAAAATATCATTAGCAGTAATTAAAATCATTAATAAGATTAGTAGTCCCATACCAATTCCGTTGACAATAGCTTCAACCTTTCTTGGTACAGACTTACCTCTAATTGCTTCAATTATCAAGAAAACAAATCTACCACCATCAAGGGCTGGGAACGGCAACATATTAAATAAACCTAAGTTTACTGTAATAATCATCATAACATAGATTATACTATTTACAGCACTCATAAATCCTGATGATAGGCTTTCTGATGCAACAGTAGTAACTGCTGAGGCAATACCGATAGGACCTGACATATCCTTTAGTCCAAACTTACCGGTTAACAATCCACCTAAACTTGCATATATCATCTTACAAGTTGAGATAGTTTGTTTAAATGTTTGAGAAATGACTGAACCAAAAGTCTTTTCAATAGGCTTTACATAAAAGTCAATTGAAACCTGAGGGTCACTGTTATCTTTAGTTGTATAAGTAAAGAACTGTACATTCTTTAGTAGCTTTTCTTCACCGTTTCTCACAACTAAAATATCAGCAGTGTAACGCTTACGGGTTTCTTTCTCAACAATTTTTTCAACCTTATAATCCTTGATACCACAAGCATCATTTATTTCCTTGTAATAATTTTCGTAAACATAAAAGGCATCTTCTTTACTTTTTGCCTTTACTATTTCGTTAGTTGACTTAGAAAGTAGCTCATTAACTTTACTTACTTGTTCATCACTAAGTTTATTATTTTTATCTTGAACCAAACTAACTGCCATATTATAAAGATTGTTGCCACAGTCCTCTTTATAAATCTCTAATGTTGAACCGTCAACAGTTTTAAGTTCAGCAGTAGAAATTGGGTAGTTAAAGTCCATACTTGTGGATATTCCGTATCCGTTAATTTCCTTAATCACATCTCCTGACTGCAAACCTGTGCAAGAAGAAAATGATGTTGCCGGAAATGACTGTACTTCAGTTGAAGTATATGCATCCTGTTGTACCACTACAACAAACATCAGCACAAAACCAAGAATAATATTCATAACTGCACCGGCAATTACAACTATCATTCTTTTCCAAACCTTTGCATTATTGAATGCTCTAGGTTCAGGTGACTCTTCATCTTCGCCTTCCATAGCACAGAAACCACCAATAGGAAAAATTCTCAGTGAATATTTAGTTTCACCTTTTCCAAAAGAAAAAATCTTTGGACCCATACCAAGTGAAAATTCGTTAACCTTAATTCCACTTTTCTTAGCAGTAATAAAGTGGCCGAATTCATGAATAAAAATAATTAATTCAAATAGTAATACACCAATAAGAATTAATGCAATAGTTGTTAAAACAGAAGTAATTTTAATCTCCTCCAATTACTTGACAGAATCTAATACATACTGTCGTGCAGATTTATCCGCATTTAGAACATCTTCTATTCTCTTTATCTCCTGTACTTCCACATTATTTAATGCATCATACACAAGGTCACCAATTTCTAAGAATTTAATTTTGCCATCTCTAAACATCTTGTTGGCAACCTCATTTGCACCATTAGCAATAGCCGGTGCAGTTTTTCCAATTTCAATAGCTTTTTTACAAGCTCTTAAACACTTAAATGTATCATAATCAGGCTTGTAGAAAGACAAATTGGAAATCTCTGTTAAATCAAGTTCTTTAACAGGACTTTCATATCTGTTTGGATATGTAATAGCATACTGAATAGGAATTCTCATATCAGGTAATCCCAACTGTGCTATAACAGAATTATCCACAAATTCAATCATACTATGAATAATTGACTCTCTATGAACTACAACATCAATCTTATCTTGTGGCATATCAAATAGCCAACTTGCCTCAATAATTTCAAGACCTTTATTCATCATTGATGCTGAGTCAATTGTAATCTTTGCACCCATAGACCAATTAGGATGATTAAGTGCATCTTTAACTGTAACATCCTTTAGGTCATCAATTTTCTTTCCAAAGAACGGACCACCTGATGCAGTAAGAATTAACTTCTTAAGTTCTTTCTTTTGGTTCATACCTTGTAAACATTGAAAGATAGCTGAATGTTCACTATCTACAGGGTACATATTTACATTATTCTTCTTTAATGCATCCATTACAAGGCTACCACCTGCAACTAAAGTTTCTTTATTTGCTAAAGCAATATCCTTATGTGCATTAATTGCAGCTAAAGTCGGTGTTAAACCAACCATACCAACAACAGAGTTCAGAACCATATCTGCTGAAGAAATTGTAGCTGCTTCAATAAGTCCATCCATACCCGAAAGGACTTTTGTATCAGTATCGGCAATTTTTGTTTTAAATTCTTTTGCCTTATCTTCGCAAAAAACAACAGCAAGAGAGGGTTTAAACTCTCTCACCTGTTGTTCTAAAATATCAATATTACTATATGCAGTTATAGCTGATATATTTAAGTTTAGTTTGCGAGATACATCAAGAGCCTGAGTTCCGATTGAACCTGTTGAACCCAAAATTGATATATTCTTAACCATTTTAACCTCTTACATAATAATCACAGTAAATAGTGTTACTACATAAACAAATGGTGCAGTAACAATAACACTATCAAATCTATCTAGCATACCACCATGTCCCGGCATAATGCTACCATAGTCCTTAATGCCAAGAGTTCTCTTAATAATAGAGAATGAAAGGTCACCTAGCATAGATAGTGGTGTATTTACAAGTCCGATAATAATTAATGCCCAATAATTAATATAATCATAACCGAAAATAAAGTTAAAGATTAGGCCTATAATAACGGCACTAAGAATACCTGTCAGAACACCACCGGCTGCACCTTCAATAGTCTTTTTAGGACTAATTTCAGGACAAAGTTTATGCTTACCATATTTAACACCGACAAAATAAGCACCGGCATCAGCAATCCAAGGTACACCCATAATAAGTACTGCATAGAAAGCAGTATAAATATCAAACAATGTTGTTAAGTAAGTCGTTGCACCCATACCTGTTGTGATAAGTACAGTAGTAAAGAATGCATAGGCAATATTCCCTAGTCTGACTTCATGATGGAAGAACACCATCATACAAAGCATTGCAATTAGGTAAATAAAGAATGGCAAGAAATTAAATCTTGTAAATGATACCATAGGCATTGCAAAACCAAAGGCAATACTTAACAAACTGATTCTGTATTCTTTTAATAGTTTCTTGGCTGTTAACACTTCTGACACCATAAGTGCAGTAAGAAGTGAAAGAATAATTGTAGTAAATAGTGGTGAAACAAACTGACTTAATAGCAATACAACTATTACTATTGAAATACCAACACCAGCAGTAATAAGCCTTGTTTTCATATTATCCTCCTAAACCCCACCAAATCGACGGTTTCTCTTGGCATATTCAATTAAGGCGTAATTCATATCATCAAAGTTAAAATCAGGCCACAACTTATCCATAATTACATATTCGGAATATGCAGATTGCCACAATAGGAAGTTGGAAGTTCTATATTCTCCGGATGGTCTAATGATTAAATCAGGATCAGGCTGACCGGCAGTATAGATATTATTTGAAATAGTATCTTCTGTTATATCATCAACAGAAAGTTCACCATTCTTAACCTTTTCTGCTATAGACTTTGTAGCCATAACCAGTTCATCACGACCACCGTAGTTCATAGCTAGGTTAAGAACCATACCATCTCTGTCTTTACTACCTTCTTCAGCATCAATCATTAGCTTTTGTAAATCCTCAGAAAAGCCATTAATATCACCAATGAACTTTAGCTTAATAACATCATCTTGGAAATCTCTCAATGCTTCTTCAAGGTACTGTTTAAACAGTTTCATCAAAGCATCAACTTCATCTTGAGGTCTTTTCCAATTCTCTGTTGAAAAGGCATACATAGTAAGGTACTTAATGCCAATATCACTACAATAACGAATTATCTTTCTAAAGTTCTTTGCACCGGCAGAATGTCCTGCACTACGAGGTAATCCTCTTTTCTTTGCCCATCTACCGTTACCATCCATAATAATTCCAACATGTTCAGGTAGAATAATGTTGTCTATTGAATATTCTTGTTTTTTTTTAAATAAAGCCATTTTAGATTGCCATAATTTCCTTTTGCTTTTTCTCAGAAATAGCATCTATTTCTTTAGTGAACTTATCAGTTAAATCCTGAACTTTCTTTTCACCGTTTTTCTGGTCATCTTCTGTAATGTCACCGGACTTCTTAAGAGCCTTAATCTTATCAATAGCTTCTCTTCTTGCATTACGAACTTGAACTTTAGATTCTTCAGCCATTTCCCTGATTTCCTTAACAATTTCCTTTCTTCTATCCTCAGTTAGAGGTGGAAAGTTAAGTCTTAGAACCTTACCGTCATTCTGTGGGTTAATACCAACATCAGACATCTGAATTGCTCTTTCTAGGTCTTTTAGAAGAGAAGTATCCCAAGGCTGAACAACAAGTGTTCTAGCTTCTGCAATTGAAACTGCAGCAACCTGATTTACAGGTGTTGGTGTGCCATAGTAATCAACTGTTACCTTATCAAGAACTGCAGGGTTTGCTCTACCTGCACGAATACCACTGTATTCTTCTTCCAGGTGGTTAACTCTTCTCTGCATTTTATCCTTTGTACCATTAATAACTGCTTGCATTTATATATCCTCCAAATTACTTTTCACAAATTGTACCAATATTTTCACCACATACTGCTCTGAAAATATTGTCAGGTTCGTTGACACTAAATACTAATATAGGCATATCGTTATCCTTACATAGTGAAGCAGCTGTGCTATCCATAACAGCTAGGTTATTAGCAAGAACTTCATCATATGTAACCTTATCATACTTCTTAGCATTAGGATTCTTCTTAGGGTCGCTATCATAAACACCATCAACCATAGTAGCTTTCATAATAATGTCAGCATCAATTTCTACTGCACGAAGAGCAGCAGCAGTATCTGTACTAAAGAATGGGTTACCTGTACCACAACCAAAGATTACAACCCTACCCTTTTCAAGGTGACGAACTGCACGGTTACGAATGTATGGTTCAGCAACCTGTGGCATTGAAATAGCAGTCATAACTCTAACATCAACACCTTCTTGTTCAAGTGTGTCGCCAACACCTAAAGCATTGATAGTTGTAGCTAACATACCCATATGGTCTGCTCTTGTTCTATCCATCTTGCCTGAACTTCTGCCACGCCAGAAGTTACCACCACCAACAACAATAGCTACCTGTACACCTGCATCAACACACTTCTTGATTGACTTACAAAAAGTTTCAACTATATCAAAGTTAATACCTTTCTTTTCATCACCGGCTAGAGATTCACCGGATAATTTAAGAAGAACTCGATTATATTTCTTTTCCATGGAAATTACACTCCTATCCATAATATATATTTTTAGACACTATAATTGTACACTAAACCAAGGAAATTGTAAAGTTAATTATTAATGATTTTTAACAAAAATTATAAACAAAAAAGGCTACCTCGTATGAGATAGCCTTAAATATAAGCAAAAATTAAATTATTTGGTCATTGCTGCAACTTCAGCTGCAAAGTCGTCTTCACGCTTTTCAATGCCTTCGCCCTTTTCAAAACGAACGAATTCAGTAATTTCGATAGAACCACCAAGTTCTTTAGCTGTGTTGTTTGTGTACTGCTGAACAGAAATCTTGTTTTCCTTAACGAAAGCCTGGTCTAGTAGGCAGTTTTCCTTATAGAACTTGCCAATCTTACCCATAACAATCTTATCAGCAATTGCTTCAGGCTTACCTGAGTTAAGAACTTCAGCCTTCATAATTTCTTTTTCATGTTCTAGAACTTCTGCAGGAACATCTGATTCCTTTAGATATGGTGTGTTAAGAGCAGCAATCTGCATTGCAACATCCTTACCATATGTTACGAATTCAGGCTTGTCAGCTAGGTCAGTCTTGAAGTTTACAAGAACACCGATAACGCCACCGGCATGAACATAAGCTACACAAGCACCTTCCATTAGCTTGAAACGACGAATCTGAATGTTTTCGCCGATAACAAGAACCTTTTCCTGAAGTAGTTCAGCAACTGTCTTGTCTGAACCTGATGCGTTGCAAGCTAGTAGAGCTTCAACATCAGCAGGATTATTATCAATAACTGTCTGAGCACAAGTGTTTACAAATGCCTGGAAATCAGCATTCTTTGCAACGAAGTCAGTTTCAGCATTAACTTCGATTACAACGCCCTTCTTGTGATCTTCTGTAGTCATAGCAAAAGCCATACCTTCAGCAGCAATTCTGCTTGCCTTCTTAGCCTGCTTTGCAAGACCCTGTTCTCTTAAAAAGTCAACAGCTTTTTCCATATCGCCGTCTGCTTCAACTAATGCCTTTTTACAATCCATCATACCGCAGCCAGTCTGTTCTCTTAAAGCTTTAACATCTTTTGCTGTAAATGATGCCATTTATATCATCCTTTCGTGGTAATTATATAATTTAAAATAGAATATTAATTATTCTTCTTCAGCTGCTTCTTCTTCAACAACTTCAGCAGCACCCATCTGACCTTCTCTGCCTTCGATAACAGCGTCAGCCATTGCACCGGCGATTAGCTTAACTGCACGGATAGCGTCATCGTTACCAGGGATAACATAGTCGATTTCGTCTGGGTCACAGTTTGTATCAACAATAGCAACGATAGGAATATTTAGCTTCTTTGCTTCTGCAACTGCGATTCTTTCTTTTCTTGGGTCGATGATAAATAGAGCACCTGGAAGTTCATCCATGTCCTTAATACCACCTAGGAATTTTTCAAGCTTTTCAATTTCAAGGTTTAGCTTGATAACTTCCTTCTTTGGTAGAAGATCAAATGTACCGTCTTCTTCCATAGCACGAAGCTGCTTTAGACGAGCAACTCTTCTTCTGATTGTTGTGAAGTTAGTCATCATACCACCAAGCCATCTAGCATTTACATAGAAAGCACCGGCACGAAGAGCTTCTTGCTTAACAGATTCCTGAGCCTGTTTCTTTGTACCAACGAAAAGAACGCTCTTACCTTCTGTTGAGATTTCCTTTACGAAGTTATAAGCTTCGTCAAGTTTCTTAACGGTTTTCTGTAAATCAATAATATAGATACCGTTTCTTTCTGTGAAGATGTATTCTGCCATTTTAGGGTTCCATCTTCTTGTCTGGTGACCAAAGTGTACACCAGCTTCTAATAGCTGTTTCATTGAAACTACTGCCATTTTTAATTTCCTCCTTAGGTTAAATCCTCCGTGAGTGTTATTGATTTTAATTGCCGAAGCTAAGTTACCACCATGACAATTAGCACCCACGTGCGTAATGCGATAGATATTTTATCATAAATAAAATAAAAAATCAAGTGCTTTTGTAAGAAAAACACTTGATTTTTTATAGTTTTATGTAATTTTAAGTATTGATTATCTGTCAAAGAACCTTACATCTTTATATGTAAGCAAATAATCTTGTGATTCATGCCATTTGCTTTCACATAGTCTAGGATTATAGAAATATAAAATTCTATGCTGAACTGCTGAATGACCTTCTTCTAGAATGTACTTAACTGCTTTTCTTGCTGCATCATTTGGCTTGTACTTAATACTGCCATCATAACCGTAACCTCTTCTTACAGAATCAATAGATTTAAAGTTGCCCATTACATATGTATCTCTAATAGCCTGAGCTACAAGGCAACAACCGTAAAATCCCATTGAACCGGCTTCACCCATTACAAGTCTGCCTGCAATGTCAAGGTCTTTATCAGTCATCTTGATTTTCACACCATCATACTGATAATTAGGGTCAGGATTTTTAATAGCAATTAAGTAACCGGCAGAAAGTTGTCTTTTCTTAGAGCTTTCACTTGGTTCGGAAAGTGTACGCAATTTAGTACCCTTAACATCTTGATTCTTCTTTACATGGTAATAATCAAGAGTTTCGGTTTCGTACTCTCTTGTAGTAGTTGTTGTTTTAATCTGTTCTTCAGAACCTTTTTCTGTTGGAGTTCTGTGGTTTTTCTTAACAGCTACTTGGTATTGCTTTGTTGATGACTGAGTAGTTGGCTCAGTTACCTGCTGAATAGTTGAAGAAATTTCAGCTTCACCAAACATATCAAAGGCATTACCATAACCCATACCAACATACTCGTCACTTTCATCACTATTTAAAGAACCTTTTTCGTCCTCATAAGCAATTTCGGTTAGTGCAGTAACCCTTGGATAAAGTATAGCCAGTGGAGTTAAAGTTATAGCAACAACAAGAAAAACAATCAATAATCTTACTTTCATTGATTTACTCATTAAAATTCCTCTTTAGTTTTTAATTTGAAGAAAAAACCTTCACTAATTATTATATTACTTTAGAATATGTATTTCAACGGATTTTTGCACAAGATATTGTGTTAATTAGTGTGCAACATTACCAAATGAATGGCTATTTTTGTCTTCTGCGTTTAAAACCTCCAAACATTTTCTTAGGTGGTGGTGTAGGGATGTTCCAATCTACAAGGATAGTATCCTCTCCTATTAGACCGATTTTTGACCAAGGAATGATAAAATCTTGCTTTCTGCCTAACAAACCAAAGCACCTAAATCCTCCATAAATTATAAGTGAACAAAGTGTAGCATTACAGGTATCAATCTCTAGGTCATCAACATAACCGATTCTACAACCATTTGAACGATTAATCACCTCCTTATGACGAAGTTCATAAAAACTACAATTCATAGTAACCTCCGTTGACTTTTTAATTTGCCTTTGTTATTATTAATATGTATATAAATTTATTAATATAACCCGGAGGTTAATATGGATTATAAATTATTTTGTGATTCAACTTGTGATTTAACTGATGAAATTGCTAAGAAACAAAATATTGAAATTATCCCTATGCAATTTTCTGTTGATAACAAAAACTACTCTCATTATCTTGATGAAAGAGAAATGACATTAAGCAACTTTTATGCTGCACTTAAAAATGGTGCTAATGTAACAACTGCTCAAGTTCAATACGATACATTTGCAAATAGCTTTGAACCGTTCTTAAAGGAAGGTAAGGATATTATTTATATTTGCTTTACTTCCGGTATGAGTGGCACATATAACACTTGCAAAATTGCAGTTGAAGAATTGAAGGAAAAGTATCCTGAAAGAAAGATTTGTGTAATTGACTCACTTTCAGCTTCTGTTGGTGAAGGCTATCTTGCTTATCTTGCCGGTATTAAGATGAATGAGGGTGCATCATTTAAAGAACTATGTGACTATATTGAAAATACAAAGATGAAAATTTGTCACTGGTTTGTTGTTGACGATTTAGACCAGCTTAAAAAAGGTGGCAGAATTGGTGCTTTATCAGCAGCTTTCGGTAAGGCATTACAGATTAAGCCTCTTATCTCTGTTGACAATGACGGTAAGCTAATTGCAGTTGCTAAAATTAGAGGTAATATGAAAACATATTCAACTCTAATTGACAGAGCTAACAGAGATGGTGTAAACCTAAAGGAACAAACAGTTTTTATTGCACATGCCGAATGTCCTGAAAAAGCTGAAAAGCTAAAAGAAATGGTTGCTCCACTGGTTAAGGAAGTTAAAATTGTTAAAGTCGGACCAATCATCGGTTCTCATGTTGGTCAAGGTATGTTTGCCCTTACATTCCAAGGTGAAAGAAACTTATCATAATTTTTAATTAATTTTTACAGAAAAAAATCCGTACTCAAATGAGTACGGATTTTTTATCTTTTGTTATGATTCGAAGATTGCAATAGGCACATTAAAAATATTCCTATTAATGCTCCTACAAATAATCCTATAATAAAACCTAAAAGCATATTATTGTTCACCTACCCTTTGACAATTTTATATTAAGGATTATGAGATAATACTTTAGGGTGAGATAATGACTATTTATATTGACACATTAATTTTTTCTAACATTATTATTGATTACCTCTTACTAAGTATTACTACAAAAATTTTGAAAATTAATTACAAATTATACAGAATAATTCTTGGTTCACTATTCGGTGGAATTTCTTCTTTAACTATATTATTACCTTGGGGTAATTTCTTATTCAATTTTGTCGTAAAGCTAACAATAATTTCAATAACAATTCTTATTTCATTTGGTTACATAAATAAAATTACATTTGGTAAAAGAACTTTTGTACTTTTCTTAATTACAAGCTTATTTAGTGGGCTAATACTTTTTATGTTATCAATTATTAAAAGTGATTTTATTATGATGAAAAACAATATAGTTTACTTCAATATCTCCCCTATATTGTTAATTATTTTTACTACTATATCATACTTTATACTTAGTATAATTGAGAAAATTAGGATTGACAGAAAAGATTTAATACACAAAATAACTTTTATTTTCAATGATAATAAATATAGTTTTCTCTCAAAATATGATACTTGTTGCAACATAAAAGAACCATTTAGTGGGAATGAAGCAATATTAGTTGAAAAAGAACTGATAAATACAATAATTGTTCCTGAAGGTAAAATTAGAATTATTCCTTTTAATTCACTTGGAGGTGAAGGGTTGATAGAAGGATTTTTGCCTGATGAACTTTACATAGACAATATTAAAATCGAAAAACAAGTTTATATTGGCATTACAAACAACATATTTAAAAATGAAGTGAAGTCTATATTTAACTATAAAAATATATGTGAGTGATTTTATGATTAGACAATTAGTAAATAAAGTAAAGTTAATACTTTGCAAGAATGATGTGTTTTACATTAACAGTAGCGAGTCCTTGCCACCACCTTTAACCAAAGAAGAAGAACAAAATCTGTATAATGAAATTTCTCAAGGAAAAGAAAGCAGTAAAAACAAACTTATTGTTCATAACCTAAGGCTAGTGGTTTATATAGCAAAAAAGTTTGAAAATTCCGGTGTACCCATTGATGACTTAATTTCTATCGGTACAATCGGACTTATTAAGGCAGTAAACACATTTTCTCCTGAAAGAAGTATCAAATTAGCTACATATGCAAGTAGATGTATTGAAAATGAAATACTTATGTATCTTAGAAAAACTTCTAATATGAAAAATGAAGTCTCTATTGAAGAACCTCTCAACACCGATTGGGACGGTAATGAACTTTTACTATGTGATATTCTTGGTAGTGAAGCTGACATTGTAAACAAAGATATTGAACAGGAACTTGAGAAAAAGTTACTGCTACAGGCAGTTGACAAACTAAATTCCAGAGAAAAATTGATTATGGAAATGAGGTTTGGATTAAACAGTAAGAAAGAATTTACTCAAAAGCAGGTTGCTGATGAGTTGGGAATATCACAATCTTACATTTCCAGACTTGAGAAAAAAATAATTAAAAGACTTAGAAACGATTTAAAAAAAGTAGTATAAAAAAGAAACACGGTATTGGTATTTCCCTTAGTTTGACTGATTAGAAATACATACCGTGTTTTCTATTATTTATCTGTCCATCTGTGAAGAAACATCTTCGATACCGTCTTCAACATCATCTGCTGCATCTTTTACTGCATCTCCGGCATCTTGAACAACATTACCTGCCTCACCAATTACACCGTCATTATCATTGTTACCATTTTTATTATTGGTTGAGTTTTCTGTACTTGAAGTCATTTCTGTTGTGGAAGTGGAAGTTTCCGTTGTAGATTCAGTTGTGGATGTAGTAGTTGAGTCAACTTTGCCCTTATCCTTGTTGCCACAACCTACAAGAGAAAATGCCAGAATAATTGCCATAAACACAGGTATAATAATTTTTTTCATTTTATCACCTCATAAAAAATTACCGTACCACAAGGTACGGTAATAGTGTGCAACAAAATAATTAAATTATTAGTTTTATGGATAAATAGTTTCAATAATTTTCTTAGCATCATTTACCCATTTAAAGATAGTGATGCCACCATCTTCTCTGTATTCAACACAAAGTCCTGATTCTTTGCCGTTTTTGAAGTTTGCAATATATGATAATTTACCATATTTATCAAATCTTGCACCTACACCCTCAGGCTTATTGTTACTCCAAGTACCGGCATGGAATGAACCATCAGATGAACGAACACCTACACCAAAGCCATTACGCTTATTGTCTTTCCATTCACCTGTATAACAAAGACCACCATTCTTATAATAGAATGAACCAAAACCATTTCGCTTATTGTTTTTGTAGTTACCTTCATAAGCAGTTTTGCCATTTGACATTTCAGTTCTACCATAACCATCACGCATACAGTCATCATTAATATCACCGTAGTAACAATACTTTTCATTACCACTATTAATAATTAGATCGGCATTTTTGTCAAATCTTTCTGCTTGTGGTGTTTCGTTAACACTTGTAACTACCTTTGGTGGTTCATTTTCTTTACTGTTATTCATCATTACATTTAGAACTTCACGCAAGATTTCTTCATTAGTAAAGTTTGGTGCAACCTTAGTATCATCATCAATAGAATTATCTTCAACTATTTCTTGTTGTTCGGTAGGATTTTCTTCTACTTGATTTTCTTCAACAGCAGTATTTTCGGTTTCTTCTGCTACATCAGTTTCACCGGTAATATCTTCTGTCTTTTCATCATTAGTATCGTCAGTAATTTCTTCAATATTACTTTGTTCATCAGTATTTTCGGAAGTTTCAACTTCTTCTTTTTCTTCATCAACTACTGTCTCATTAATTTCAATGTTGTCTTCAATATTTTCCTCTATAGTTGTAGTTTCTTCCGGTTCAACTGTGTTTTCTAAAGCATCATCAATTTTAGCTGAAATAGATTCTACTTCAACTGTATCTTCATTATCTAAAGCGATATTTTCTAAATCTAATGATGAAGAATCTTCAACATCATCAAATACAGATGGGTTATCTTCTTCATTAAAATCAAAATACTCAGACTTAGAAATATCAAAGGTTTGGTTCATATTTTTCTTTAGATTAAAGTCATTGTCTTTAAAATTAAAGCCTGTTTCTCTGTCTTCAGGAGTGTTGTAAACCTTTGGAGCGTTTCTATCAGCTATAATAGTTTTTGCTCTTTCTACTTCTCTTTTAACACTTCTAATTTCTTCATCAGTACCAAAATACACAACACCTCTATTTGTTAAGGCTGTAACCGTAATATAAGGATTGCGTTCTGCTAAAATTTCAAGAACTTCATCGTCTTCATTAATTTCAAGAAGATGTAAGTCTGCATTAAGGGACTGACCTCTATAATAAAGCACAGGCTCATCACCATTTGTACCACAAGAAACAACAACTGTTTCATCATCTAGAGCAAAAGTAACTGTCTTGATAGTATGGTCATTAGAAAATTCAATAGAACTAACCTGCTTACCTTCATCGTTATAAGTTCTTATTTCATAAGAATTGATAGAAACAATAACAGATTCTTCAATGGTCTTTTTGTTCTTCTGAACAACCCACTTCATAGGTTTATTCTTTTCAAGATTGTATGTATATTTAATTGTAAAATCATTGAAATTCTGAACAATTTTGTCGGATTGTCTCTTGTTATGCTCAAAAAAGTTCTTTCTTATCTTTGATAGAATATCATCCTTAACACTATAAGGAATAAAAGAATTAAAAGACATTCCGTAAATTATCAAATTTTCTTCATAAAATGTGGACATAAACTTTGCTCCTTAAAGTAAAGGCACAGTTAATAACTGTGCCTTCATTTAGTAATAATCGGATTACATTGAAATTGTCTTTGCAATTTCATATAGGTGAGTATCAAATACTCTTTCCATATTAAGTGCTTCTGTAATATCGTAGTCAACAATCTTGCCGTCCTTAAGTGCAACAACTCTCTTTGACTTACCTTCTGCAAGAAGTTCAACTGCTTTGTAACCCATTTCTGAAGCAACAACTCTGTCACGAAGTGTTGGAGAACCACCACGCTGAACATGACCAAGAATTGTAGCACGAGATTCAATGCCTGTTCTTCTTTCGATATACTTAGCTAGGTCAACAGAACCACCAACACCTTCAGCAACAACAACGATAAAGTGTTGTTTGCCGTTCTTTCTTGTATCAAGAATTCTTGAGATAACATCCTGTTCAATGTTGTATGGAACTTCAGGAACTAGAATAGCAGTAGCACCACAACTAATACCTGTCTGAAGTGCAATATCACCACATCTTCTACCCATAACTTCAACAACAGAACATCTATCATGTGACTGTGAAGTATCACGGATTTTATCAACCATTTCCATTGCTGTGTTCATAGCAGTATCGAAACCTACTGTATAGTCAGAACAAGCAATATCATTATCTATAGTACCTGGGATACCAATACAAGGAACACCAGCCTCTGAAAGAGCTCTAGCACCCATAAATGAACCGTCACCGCCGATAACAACAACACCTTTAACGCCCATATCCATACAGTTTTGAGCAGCATGTTGGATACCTTCAGGAGTTTGGAACTCTTTACTTCTAGCAGTATAAAGAATTGTACCACCTAAGCTAATAATATTTGTAACAGAACGAAGATCCATTTCTACAAAATCTTTCTTTAGAAGTCCACGGTAACCTCTCTTGATACCAAGAACATTAAAGCCTTTGTTGATACCTGAACGAACAACTGCTCTTACGGCAGCATTCATACCTGGTGCGTCGCCACCACTAGTTAGCACTGCGATTGCATCTTTTGCCATTGTTAATTCCCCCTGGATATTAATTAATTACATTTACTTTACCATTATAATACATAAGTACGGTAATAATCAAGTATATTTTTCTGTTTTTACTTAATTACAACATTTTCTTTACCTAATATGTAGTATAATTCATCAATTAGCACATCATTTACATCAGCCCACAAGGCACGAGGGGCTTTGTACTGTTTGTTTTCATCGGTAACATAAAAGATAACCATTGTACTTCCGGAGAAAATTTCAAGAATATTTTTTACTTTCTTAAATTTTTTACTATTTCTACTAGTAATCCTTAAGTACAGTTTATCAGGTTTTACTATTCTTTTGTTGTCGATTCTTGTTATTGGAGATAACTTTTTTTCTCTTCTACTTGGTAATTCTGTTGGAATGTTATCTTTTGGTGGTGCAGGTCTAATTTGATTTACAATGACCTTAGGGTCTTCATTTTCCCTTTTATTGACAGTACCAATCATTTCAACAATATTACTTTCAAAAATATAGTTACCATAGTCAGCTAAAGTTTTTGGGAAGATAATTGCCTCCATCATACCGTATTTATCTTCTACATTAAGGAAAGACATCATTTGGTTTGACTTTGTAATTTTGTTCTTTACCTTATCAATAATTACAAATAGTTTAATCTGCTGACCGTCTCTATAACGCATATTATCTTTATTGATTACATCACCTACCCTATCAGCTCGGATAAGTTTTGCATAATTATCATATTGTGATAAAGGATGACCACTAAGGTACATACCTGCAATTTCTTTTTCCATTGCTAATAGTTCAGAAAATGGAAATTCAGAAACATCAGGCATATTAACCGTTTTTGTATTTTCTTCTTTACTGTCACCCATATCAAAGAAAGAAAGCTGACCTTCTACATTTTTTCTATGGTCATATTCTAAATTATCAAGAATATTTTTATAAACAGAAAGCATTTGCTTTCTATTTGCCCCTAAGTTATCTAAAGCACCTGACTTAATCAGACTTTCAATACCTCTGCTATTCATATTCTTGCCATATAGTCTTTTGCAAAAATCATAAAATGAAGTGAATTTTCCATTCTTTCTTTCTTCAATTATTTCATCAATAAAGTTTCTGCCTAAATTCTTTATTGCTAAAAGTCCAAAACGGATATTATTATCAACAGGTGTAAAGCCACTATATGAGTAATTTACACTTGGTGGTAATACTTTGATACCGATATGCTCACATTCTTCAATATATACAGAAAGTTTGTTTTGGTTATCAAGTACACTGGTTAATAATGATGCCATATAGTACTTTGGATAATAACACTTTAGATATGCAGTTTGGTAAGAAACTGTTGCATAAGATGCTGCGTGAGATTTATTGAAAGCATAGGAAGCAAAACTTTCCATTTCATTATAAATAGAATTTGCAGTTGCTTTATCTACACCTCGTCTAATACAACCCTCTACTTCAACTTCACCTTTTTCATTTACAAGACCGTTAATGAAAATTTCTCTTTCCTTTTCCATAACATCATGCTTTTTCTTACTCATGGCTCTTCTTACAATATCAGCTCTACCTAGTGAGTAACCGGCAAGTTTACGGAAAATCTGCATTACTTGTTCTTGATAAACAATACAACCGTAAGTAACTTTTAAAATATCTTCAAGTAATGGGTGTTTATATTTAATTTTGCTTGGATTATGGCGATTTTCAATATATGTTGGAATACTATCCATTGGTCCGGGACGATACAAAGAAATAACTGCAATTAAGTCTTCAAGGCTATTAGGTTTTAGCTGAGTTAGAACTCTTTTCATACCTGCACTTTCAAACTGGAACACACCCTCCGACTGACCTTTTGACATCATATCAAAAACGCCTTTGTCATCTAAAGGTATATTTTCTATTGAAAAATCTTTATTTTCCCTATGAATCATTTTAACTGCATCATCAATAACAGTTAAGTTACGAAGTCCTAGGAAATCCATTTTTAGAAGTCCAAGTTCTTCTAAGGTTGTCATAGTAAACTGAGTTACTACATTATCGTCATTCTTTGAAAGTGGTACATAGTCAGATACAGGGTCTTTGGTAATTACAACACCGGCAGCATGCATTGTTGCATGGCGAGGCATACCTTCAATTTGCTTACTCATATCAATCAGTTCTTTGATTTGAGTATCTGTATCATACATTTTCTTTAAATCAGGATTTTGCTGAAGTGCTTTATCAAGTGTCATACCGATTTCAAATGGTATCAACTTAGCTACTTGGTCACATACTGCATATGAAACACCTGTTGCTCTGCCTACATCACGCACAACACCTCTTGCTTGCATTGTACCAAATGCAATAATTTGAGCTACTTTATCCTTACCGTACTTATCAATAACATACTGAATAACTTCAGGTCGTCTTTTATTGCAAAAGTCAATATCAAAGTCAGGCATTGATACTCTTTCAGGGTTTAAAAATCTTTCAAAAAGTAAATCGTACTTTATAGGGTCAATACCTGTAATGCCGATACAATAGGCACAAAGTGAACCTGCACCTGAACCTCTGCCCGGTCCTACAGGAATACCACTACCCTTTGCAAACTGTACAAAGTCATTAACGATTAGGTAGTAGTCAACAAAACCCATTGACTTAATAACACCTAGTTCATACTCAAGTCTATCTACAATAGATTTATCAGGGTTACTTCCATAATGCTTGTACAAACCCTCATAACAATTTCGCTTAAAATATTCGTAATGGTCCTCATTATTTGGTACATCAAAATTAGGAAGTTTCCTTACACCAAACTCAAATTCTACATTACATCTATCTGCAATTTTCTGTGTATTTTCATAAGCAGAAGTAAGGTCAGGAAAAAGACTTTTCATTTCTTCTTCTGTCTTTAAATAGAATTCCTCAGTTTGAAATTCCATTTTATCTTCATCATAGATAGTATGGTTAGTTTGAATACATAGTAGCACTTCATGCATTTTGCTTTCAGACTTTTCAATATAATGACAGTCATTTGTAACTACCATAGGAATAGTCAGTTCACTTGAAATTTGCTTAATTTTATCTGCTACTAAAATTTCTTCCTTTATATTATGTTTTTGAAGTTCAAGGAAATAATTATCTTTACCAAACAAATCCTGATAATACTTTGCAACTTCTTTTGCACCCTTATAATCATTAGCCAAAATTCTCTGTGGCACTTCACCGGCTAAACAAGCAGAAAGACAAATTAAACCTTCGTGATACTTTTCAAGTAATTCTCTGTCAATTCTTGGTTTCTTATAGAAGCCCTCAGTAAAACCGGCTGATACTAATTTAATTAAGTTCTGATAGCCTTTATTATTTTCACAAAGTAAAATCAAGTGGTAATAATCTCTGTCTTGTTGAAACCTTGAATTAGGTGCAACATAAACTTCGCAACCAATAATAGGCTTAATACCGTTCTTTTTACATGCTCTATAAAAGTCAATTACACCATACATTACACCATGGTCAGTAATTGCCAAAGCATTCATATTTTTTTCTTTACATGCAGAAGCGAGCCTATCAATACGACAGGCTCCATCTAATAAACTATATTCACTATGTAAATGTAAATGAACAAAAGCCATTTTACTCACCTATAACTTTGGAAATAATCTTGCCATCTGTAACATTAATAGCAAGTGTATCTCCATTTTTAACATCCTTAACTGAAGTGACGGTTTTATCATTATTTGTAACAACAGAATAACCTCTTTTTAGAGTTGATACCGGATTTAGTGACTCTAGTTTTGTTGCCAGAAGTTCAATTTTGTTAGCAGTATTCTGGAATATTCTGTTACTGTTATTCTCATACTTTTGACTTAGAAAATCTAAGTCATTATATAATTTTGCAATTTTATCATCCGGTGAAAGTGACAATAACTTTGTTGTCATTTCTGAAACAATATTCTTATTTTCAATTAACTTTTTATCCATTAATGATGATAAATATTGCCTTTGAGCATCTAGATTTTGCAAAATTTCGTTTCTATCAGGAACTGCAAGTTCTGCACCGGCTGACGGTGTCGGTGCTCTTAAATCAGACACAAAGTCGCAAATTGTAAAGTCGGTTTCGTGACCTACTGCTGAAATTACAGGAATGTGGCTATTATAGATTGCATAGGCTAAATTCTCGTCATTAAATGCCCACAAATCTTCAATAGAACCACCACCTCTGCCGATGATGATGGTATCGCACAAATCATATTCATTTAACTTATTAACTGCATCAATAAGTTGAGGGGCAGCATTATCACCTTGAACAAGAACAGGACATAGAACAATATTAACTGAAGGAAATCTTCTGGTTAAAATATTCTTAATATCTTGTACTGCAGCACCTGTTGGGCTGGTAATTACACCAATAGTCTTTGGGCAATATGGAATAGGTTTCTTATGACTTTCATCAAAAAGGCCCTTTGACTGCAACTTTTCTTTCAGTTGTTCATAGGCTTGATATAAAGCACCTATACCGTCAGGTTGCATATCTTCAATATAATACTGATACTGACCGGTAGCCTCATACAAAGTAACTCTACCTCGGCAAATTACTTTCATACCCTCCATAGGTTTAAACTTTAGGTTACGGGCATTTCCGGCAAACATAACTGCACGAATAACAGACTTGTTATCCTTTAGAGAAAGGTAAATATGACCACTTCTATAATGGTCAGTTAGGTTAGAAATCTCACCACACAAAAAGACATAATTAAGCCTTAGGTCACTGTCTAAAACAGACTTAACATAAAAATTCAATTGTGAAACAGTTAAAATTTTAGGTTCAACCGGTAGCATCTTTCCATCCTCTATATGCAAGGCAAGAAATACCAACTGCATTATCTGTTGAATATTCAGGCTTTGCAAAAACACAATCTAATCTTTTTTCCATACTTTCTCTAATTATGCTATTGCTCATAACACCACCTGCAAAAACCAGAGGCAAATCTCCGTACTTATCTTTTAAAGCAATAGCCATTTTATAGATAGTTTCTTCAATATACTTTAAGCAATAAAAAGCAACTTCTTCTTTAGGTACATTATTTTCTATCATTTTTTTACATTGATTTTCAACACCACTGATACAACAATTTGTACCTTTTAGTGTTGGTTTAGGTTTTACTTTACCTTTAAAATTAAGTGCAAATTTTTCAAGTTCTTTACCACAAGGAAAAGTACAACCTAGAAGTAAACCAATTCTGTCAACTGCTTGACCTGCATTTAAATCAAGTGTATTGGCTACTAAATCAATATTAAAATCTTCATCAACAAGCAAAGCCTCAGTTGTACCACCACTAACATGAAAAGAAATAAACTTCTTACCTATTAAGTCAAGTCTATTAGCTGAATAAAGTGCTGAAACAATATGGCCATGTTGATGGGTAAATTCATACAAAGGTATATTTAGTAATGCTGAAAGTGACCTTGCTAAACCTAACCCTACAGTAAAGCAAGTCATATAACTGCCCTCTACAGGTCTAGGCTTTGCTGATACACCTACTGCTGTAATAGGCTTGTCAATATACTTCTTAATTTCTTCTACAAGGTCAGGAAGTTGCTGAGTATGGTGAAAAACTGCATCACTTTGACGAATACCTTTCTCACCGGCTTTAACAGGTAACAGCTTTCTTGCACTATAGTCCTTGTGGTTGTCACTATCATACAAAGCAACTGATGTTGTATAGTTGCTTGTATCTATTCCAAGAAACAAAGGCATTATAAATCCCTTGCAATAGCACCCAGTACGCCATTGACAAATTTATATTCATCTTCACCTGAGAACTTCTTACTTAGTTCTACTGCCTCATTGATAGTTACATTTGCCGGAATATCATCAAGGTATTTTAGTTCATAAACTGCTAAACGCATAACACCAAGAGAAACTTTATTAAGTCTTTCGATTTTCCATTTGCCTGTTAAATGTGAAGAAATAATTTCATCAATTTCTTCAACATGCTGAGTTACACCATCAGCACATTTTATGGCAAAATCTGAATAAGTATCATCTCTTGATTCTTCAGCACATTCTGAAATTTCTTCTATTGAACTATTTGTAAATAGCTTTTCAAAACAAATTAAAAAAGCCTGTTCTCTCTCTTCACGGCGTGTAATATTATTATCACTCATAATTACTATCTCCTCAAAAATATTAATGTGATTATATCATATTTTTAAGGTAATGTAAATATAGCTAAATCTCAGTTATAGTGATATTTTCAAAATTTATGCCTGTTTGACCATATACAACATCCTTGATAATCATAGGACTTGACTTTTTCATATCTTCTTTCGGTACTACAACAGAACAACCTTTTTCTGTGATACAACATAAACAATCAGTAAAGCCTTTTGCTTTTAGTAGGTTTTCAATATTGGTTTGGTATGTAATATACTTTTCGATTTTTTCTGCTTGAGCCTTTGCACTTTCCTTTGAGTCAGTTGATGAGTCGGATTTTTCCAGCACTTCCTTTGCAATATCCACAACCTTATCTTGGGACTGTTCTCTCTTGGTTCTGGCATCTGCAAAGTAATTTGATTGTTTTGAAGATAATTTTGTCTTTGACGGTGAAGTTACTGTTGTATCATTATTAACATATTCAGCAGCACCCAGTTCTTTTGTTGAAGAAGTCAGTAGAGTATTATCTCCACCAAACTGCCAATTTAGATATACTGCTGCACCTAAGGCAATTACTAAGGCAGCTACTATTAAATTTCTTTTTTTCATTTTCATAACTATTTCTCCTTTAGCTTAGTTATACAAACTTTATCTGATGAAATATTTAAAGTTTTTGTAACTGATTCCAGTACAGTTTCTTTTATTTCAGGATTATTTGCACCTGTACAAATAACAAGCACACCTCTTACAGCAGGTTCAATTTCTTTTACTTTGGTATCATCGGTATAAATTTGTTCTGCTGAGTTTTCCATTGTTATCATCACCTTTGCTTTTCCTACACCTTCTATTGACTCAACCATATCTTTTATTCTTGTTTCTTGGGTAGATTGATAATCACTTATGGAACTTGGGTTTATAGTATCATCACTACTTTTACCTGAAAAAAATGTAGAACAAAATATTAACGCAATTCCTATTATTCCAATAATATAAATCACTCTTATTAAATTTTTATCTTGCTTAAGCTTTTGTAACTTTTCTTTCATTTACTGCTCCAAAATTATCTGTGGTATAACACTGAAATTTTCTTTAATAAGGTTAGTTATTTTGCTACTTGTTAACTGATTATCATTAGTAATATATATGCTGATTGACTCAATAATTATGCCATTATTTTGGTCTGTTTTTAGAGTTACTACTGCATTATTTATATTGATGTTATTCTGCTCTAGGATTGACTTAACAGATTTTTCTAGGTTGGTTTTTGTTGTAGAAAGGACTTTTTCGTTATATTCTTCCGATATTTTCGTTTCATTTGGCATATTAATATTTATTTTATTATTTTCCGTAAATAAAGACTTTATGGGCATTATCATAGTAATTACAAGTACAGTAGAAATTATAAGGTTAAGTGTTTTTCTTGTAATACCCTCAGGTACTAAAAATTTAACTAAAATACAAGCAACTGTACATATGCATAACATTACTGCTGTATTGCTGATTAAGTTCATGTACCATTCCCCATTGTTAAAATTATTGCAGTACTGATTACATAAATAGCCATTACACATAAGATAATTACAAGTAAAGTAGTAAGTACTGTACTACAAGATTTTATAATTGATATTGGTCCTTTGATACCTAACATATTACCTATGCCACAGGTTATATTAAGTGAGATTATCCACAATAAACAATGAATTATAATAGGTAAAAATACAATCATTACACTAATAATTACAAAGACACCTAGTCCGGTTTTTAGTAAGCACATACTACCTTGAATTGTTTTATATGCTTCTGATAAAGCTGAACCTACTATTGGAATAAATGACGATAAAGTAAACCTTACTGCTCTGGTGGAAATTGAATCTGCTGATGTGGTAATTAAAGTTTTAAAGGTTAGTAAACCTGAGAAAACTGTCATTGCAAAGCCGATTATCCACTTTATAATTTTGGATATTTCGTTTATAATACCTTGCATATTAAGGTCAGAAGAAATTGCAGAAGTAACAGAAAGTCCCAAAAACACACTTAATAAAGGTGAAACAATATTCTTTGCAATATAAGTAACACCCTGACCTACCATAACAACCAATGAATAATATGATGCACCTGTAATACTTTGTCCATTTGTAATTAGTATTACTGCCATAATAGGTATATACAGTAGCATAAAGCTACCGGCATTGTTAATTGACTCTATTGCTCTATTTATAACAGAAATTACAGGTGATGAGATTGAAAGGGTAACTACTAATACAAAAACTGTATCTGTAATGCACTTAAGTTCTTTATTCTTTAGACCATCCCTAAAATTATCAAATACTGAATAAATAAGAAGTAAAGAAAGAATTAGTGCTGATGAAGAAAATGGTGTTACTCCCTCATCATTTACAATATCAAAAATTTTGTGAAATACATTTGAAAAAGACATATTGATTATACTGTTGTAGTCCTTTTCATCTACTCCAAAATCTTTTAGAATTTCTTTACTTTTATCATCAAGGCTATCGGTAAGTGTACCACCACCGATTTCTTTCAAAGCATCTGAATAAGTACTTGCATAACATTTTGTTGTAAGTGAAAGTGGTATTAAAAGTATTATAAGAATTACAACTATCTTTTTCATTGTACACCTGCTAAAGATAGTGAGATTTTCAGCACTTCTTTAAATAAAGGAATTGCCATTACAAGGGTGATTACTTTACCTGCAAAAGAAATTTGTGAGGACAATGAATTACAACCACTTTCCTTGCACATATCACAACAAAATTCCGTTAAGAAACATATGCCTGTACACTTTAGAAGAATTGTTACATACTCAGTATTTATATTTACACTTTTGAATAGAAGATTTATGTAATCAACTACATCAACAATATAGTCAAGAGTATAAAGTAAAACGATAATTGAAGTTGTTATTATGATTATTAAGGATATTGATGGATGGGTATTTTTTAAGGCAATAGAAAGTACAAATGCAACAACTGCTACCGAACAAACTGATAATATTTCGCTCATAAACCAAACACCGATTTTATTGTGTCAAATAATGTACTGATTTGTGAAATTATCATCATTAGTGCTACTATTAGACCCATTATAGTAGTTAATAAGGCTTGTTCTTCTCTACCACTACGAATTAGCAATTGATTTAGCACTGCAACAATAATTCCTATTGCTGCAATTTTGAATATCATATCTACTTCCATAAAATCACCTTAAATAAATAACACTACAAATGCCAATCCTGAAAACAGACCTAACATTCTGTAGAGTTTTCCTTTATTTTTTATGTCTTCTTTTGAGAGTTTATATTGTTCTGAAAAAAGTTCTTGATACATTTTTATATGGGATAATTCACCGTCAATATCTGTTGTTCCTAAATCTTTGAAAAATGATGATAAAAGTTCTCTATCTTTATTATTAAAATTTAAATTTTCAATAATTTTTTCATAGTGGTTATTTTCTGCATTTTTCAGTGGTGCAAGTTCATCATCGGCTAAGTTGAAAACAATTTCTTCTATATCATCTTTTCTAAATGTTATTGTTGCTTGTAATCTATTTAGGAACAGAAGTATTGTGGAAAGGTATTTTCTTCTTCTTTGTAATTTATAGGACATATAAAAGCCTATTGAAGTAAAGAAAGTGAATGCAAAAAACAAACCTATATATTTTAAAATCAATTTATTTACCAATTTCTTTCATACTGATTATTGAGTCAACTGTACAAGGAGTACCTATATTTTTCAGCATTACAACTGAAGAAAAGCCGTTAAGTTCTTGCAGTTTCTTAAAAATCACTTTGTTCTTTAGTTCAAACGGTGATGATGAATGAATGGTAGCTATGAAATTAACACCGGAATTAAGTCCATAAGAAATAGCTTTTACTTCTTCTTCGGTAACTATTTCATCACAAACCACATAGTCGGGTGCCATATTTCTTACAGAATGTTCAATAGCATCTGTCTTTTTGTACATAGAATACACATCACAGTTACCTAAATCTTTGGTTAACTCACCTCTATAGGTTGAAGAAATTTCATTACGACTATCAATAACACAAACTTTCTTACCATAATTTAGAGAAAGTTCTCTTGCTAAATCCCTAATTAAAGTTGTTTTGCCTGAACAAGGTTTGCCACAAATTAAAATACTGCCAAAATTATTATTAAGTTGCTCAAGTAAATTTCTACTGCAACCTATATACTCTCTTGCAATTCTAACATTTAAGGAAGTAATATCCTTTACATTAACTAAGTCACCTTTAGAATAGACACCTGTACCGGAAATACCCATTCTATGACCACCATTAATAGTGATGAAACCATTTGAAATTTCTTGCTGACGGTTATACACAGAATATGTACAAGCTTTTGTAAAAATTTCTGTAATTTCAATTTTAGATACTTTAATGTAGTTTAGGTTGTTAAATAAATCAGCAGTAAAGGACTTGTCCGTTAGGTAATAAGTTACACTTTCACAAGTTAAGGCAACAGGTCTGTTAGTTCGTAAACGAATTTCCTGAATATTTTCCTTGATTTCACTAGGTAGTTTACTGATTGAATGTACAATTCTTTCCGGTAAAATCTTGAAAATATCCTTTAACACATCATAAGTTTTGTCCATAAATTTCATTCCTTTCTGTAAATCATATGTTTATGGGCAAAAAAATATGACTACTAAAAGATAAACAATTAGTAGTCATAAAAAATTATTAAATTAGCTTTCCAGCATATTTAGAAGTTGTTCTTCTGTAATAATAGTAACACCTAGGTTTTGGGCTTTTGTTAGTTTACTACCTGCCTCTTCACCTGCTACTACATAGCTGGTTTTTTTACTTACAGATGATGAAGTTTTACCGCCGGCATTCTCTATCATCTTTGAAGCCTCACTTCTTTTTAAGGTTGGAAGTGTACCTGTTAGAACAAATGTAAGCCCATTGAATTTACCTTCTTCTGACTTTTTCTCTACAGGTGGCATCTTTACACCACATTCTTTTAGTTCTTTAATTAGGTTGATACTTTCTTCATGGCTAAAATATTCTACAATACTTTTAGCCATAACAGTACCAAAACCATCAATGTTGGTGTAATCTTCAACTTTACTATTCATTATATTCTCAATAGTTAAAAGGTTATCACAAAGTAATTTTGCAGCCTTTTGACCTATATGACGGATACCTAAAGCAAAAATAAGTCTGTATAGTTCTTGCTCCTTTGACTTTTCAATAGAGTCAATTAAGTTTAGAGCTGACTTTTCAGCCTTTCTTTCAAGTCCTAATACATCCATGGGAGTAAGTTTATACAAATCTACCGGTGACTTAACCAAAGAAGAATTTACAAGTTGCTCAAGTACTGCCGGACCTAAGCCCTCAATATCCATTGCATCTCTACTTACAAAGTGGATTAAGTGTCTTAGTAACTGTGCCGGACATTCAGTATTTGTACAACGAATTGCAGCCTCTTCACCATCTCTAGTAACTTTACTGCCACAAGACGGACATACTGTTGGGAATACATATGGCACAGTATTTTCTCCATGAGATTTTAGAGAAACAACTTCCGGAATAATTTCACCGGCTTTACGGATAATTACAGTATCACCAATACGAATATCCTTTTCTTTGATAAAATCTTCATTGTGAAGAACTGCACGGCTAACAGTAGTACCGGAAATAAATACCGGTTCAAAAATGCCTACCGGTGTTAATGCACCTGTTCTGCCAACATTAATTTCAATATCAAGAAGTTTAGTTTCTTTTTCTTCAGGTGGGTATTTATATGCTTCTGCCCATTTAGGAAATTTAGCAGTTGCACCTAATAATTCTCTCTGAGAAAAATCATCCACTTTAACTACTGCACCGTCAATAGGGAAACCAAATGTACCACGAATATTATTAATTCTTTCAATTTCAACAATAGCATCTTCCATATTGTCATATCTATTATAGAATGGAGCAGTTGGAAAGCCCAGTTCTGTTAAATAATCAAGGCTCTGCTTATGACTTGTTAAAGTTACGCCTCTGATTTGCTGAATATTAAATATAAAAACATCTAGGTTTCTTTGAGCAGTAATTTTAGAATTTTTCTGTCGCAAAGAACCGGCAGCAGCATTACGAGGATTTTTGAAAGGCTTTTCTTCGTTATCCTCTTGAATTTTCAGAAGTTTTAGGAAGTTATCATCGGACATATAAACTTCACCACGAACTTCAAGATACTCAGGTGCATTCTTTAGTCGTTTAGGTAAAGACTTAATTGTGATTAAGTTATCTGTAATATCTTCACCAACAAAACCATCACCTCTTGTTGAACCTCTGACAAATACACCGTTCTCATATTCACAAGAAACAGAAAGTCCATCAAACTTAGGTTCAACTACATAAAGTGGATTTTGTACTACTTCTCTGACTTTACGGTCAAAATCAAGAAGTTCACCGTGACTAAATGAATCATGAAGGCTCATCATTTGTACTGTATGAGTAACTTCACTAAACTTTTCACCTGCACTGCCACCAACCTTTTGGGTTGGTGAGTCTTTCTTTAATAGTGTTGGAAACTGCTTTTCAAGGTCCTCAAGTTCTCTTAAAAGTTTATCATATTCATAGTCACTGATTTCAGGGTTATCCTGATTATAATATAAATTGTTGTGGTAGTTTAGAAGATTGGTTAATTCTTCTACTCTACTTTTCGCATTATTAATATCCATAATTATCTTTTATTCACTTCAGAAGTGCCCTTTTCCCTTAAATATGTTGACTCTAAGTCTGCAAGATGAAGTTTTACTGCTAATGGGTATTTATCATATGCCTGGCTAATAGAAAAGCCACCACCTTCATCAAAACCACCCATATGCCAACGAATTGCCATAGCTTCATCAAGTCTTAGACGCATTTTTCTTTCAATTAAAAACACTGACTTTTCACCATGACCGTATGGAAATTTATCATCAATGGTAAAGTATGGGACTTTCTCCCATTTACCTGTTTCTTCATTTTTGGCATTACGCATACTTACTGTATAAAATTCAGCTTTACACAAATCGTGAAGTAATGATGAAATAGTGAAACTTTCTAAGTCATCGGTTTCTTCATCAAAATGCTTATCCATTAAGGTATGATATACAGAAAGTGAATGTGCGCAAAGACCACCTTCACAAGCATTGTGATAACGAGTACTTGCAGGTGCTGTGAAGAAATCTGTCTTTTCAATCCACTTTAGCAGTTCTTCACTACCTTCTCTGTGGATATTTTCTTTATATATTCTGATAAATTCTTCTTTATTAGTTTGGATGTCAAATGTATTCATATTCATCTCCTAAAGTAAATTTTCATCATATACAGCTCTTACACCACCAATAAACTTTGGTCGAGTACGAGCAGCAATAATTCTTGCTTCACCGATAAATTTATTCTTTAGTTTTAGCGGTACTGCAGTTTCTTTTAGGTGCATACCGATTAATACACCACCAATATCAATACCTGCATCAGCCTTAATATGTTCTACCATTACAGGGTTATCAAAAAGTTCATAAGCAGTTGTTGCTGATGAACCACCTGCCTTAGGCTGAGGAATTACATTTACTTGTGGTAAAGATAATTTATCAGCAAGTTCCTTTTCTACTACTAAAGCTCTGTTAAGGTGTTCACAACACTGTACTGCCATATAAACACCCATTGACTTTAGCTTTGGATAAAATACGCTGTAAACTTCTTTAGCTAGGTTAAGGTTGCTATCAGTACCCATAGGGTTACCATGAATCTCTGATGTTGAACAACCGATTACAAGAATATCCCCTGACTTTAGCTTTGCCTTTTCAATTACTTCATCAAATACTTCTTTTGTTTGTGACTTTACATCTGTTTTCATAATACTCACCTCAAGTAAAATATATCACAAAATAAAAATATAAAATGCAAATTAAGGCACCATAACGGTGCCTTATTTCACAAAAAAGAGGCATCAATAAAGATGCCTCTCAAAAATCAATTATTCAGCAACTTCTGCTGTGTCTTCAGCTTTGTCAGCTTCTTCAGGTAGAAGTGCACGCATTGAAAGAGAAACTCTCTTCTTATCAAAGTCAATAGCAATAATCTTTGCTTCAACTTCCTGACCTACAGAAAGAACATCCTGAGGCTTGTCGATTCTCTTGTTAGCAATCTGGCTAATGTGAATTAGACCGTCAATACCAGGAATAATGTTAGCAAATGCACCGAATGTTGTTAGACCAACAATCTTACACTTAACTACAGAACCAACCGGATATTCATTCTTAAGAATGAACCATGGGTTGTCTTCTTCCTTCTTATAGCCTAGAGAAATCTTCTTTGTTTCTTCGTTAATGTCCTTAACGTAAACTTCAACTTCGTCACCAACATTAACAACTTCTGATGGATGCTTAATTCTTGACCAGCTTAGTTCGCTAATATGAATCATACCATAAACGCCACCGATGTCAACGAATGCACCGTAGCTTGTTAGAGACTTAACAACGCCCTTGTAGTGGTTGCCAACTGCTAGTGTTTCAAGTAGCTTAGCCTTTTCTTCAGCTCTCTTTTCCTTTAGAACAGACTTAATAGAACCGATAGCTCTCTTTCTTCTGCCCTTTCTTGAAACTTCTAGAAGTCTGTACTGTACTTCCTTACCAACTAGTGCTGATGGGTCTTCATCTCTTGAAAGTGTAGCCTGTGAAGCTGGGATAAAGATTCTGTTGTCCTTTAGCATAACGATGATACCACCGTTAACAGCTTCGATAACCTTACCTGTGAAGATTTCGTCGCTACCGTTAAGTGCTTCAAGTTCTTCCCAATTCTTCTGAGCGTCAACTCTCTTCTTAGAAAGCATAATTGTGCCTTCCTGGTCGTTAGTCTTCATAATTAGAAGTTCAATTTCGTCGCCAACCTTTAGAACATCCTGAGCAGTTACAGTTGGGTCATATGAAATTTCGTCTTTTGGAATAAAACCAGCCTGTTTTCTACCAACATCAACTGATACATCGCCATTAGGAGCGATGCTCATAACAGTACCCATAACCCTCTCATTTGTATTCATACTTTTTAGAGATTCTTCTAGCATCTCCTCAAAGCTTAGTTCATTTTCATTTACGCTGGATGTATTTACTTCACTCATCTTATCCAGTACCTCCTTAATAATCCTTGCCGGTGTAGATGCACCTGCAGTTACGCCAATACTATCTGCTTTCTTCACCATTTCAAGTGGGAGTTCATCAGCTGTTTCAATGAAAAAAGTATTTTCACAGTTGGATGAACAGATACTATACAGCTTGAAAGAGTTGGAACTGTGCTTATCGCCAATAACAAACATTAAGTCAACTGACTTCGAGATATTGGCTGCTTCTCTCTGACGTATAGACGTTGCATTACATATTGTATCAAAAATTTTTGTATTTGTATAGACATTTTTCAAACTTTTTAAACTTTTTTCCCATTCTTTTAGGTCAAAAGTAGTTTGAGCCACAATTTTTATGGTTTTATAATTCTTTTGAGGAATTATACTAAATAATTCCTGTAATTCCTCTTGATTTTTAAAGGTGTAACACTTTGACTTACAGTGTCCCATTATGCCTTGAACCTCAGGATGGTTCTTATCACCGGCAATAATAACAATACTATCATCATCTGTTTCACTTACAATTTTATGTATTTTAGAAACAAATGGACAAGTAGCATCAATATAGTTAAGGTGTCTTTCATTAATTTCATCAACAATAGACTGTGGCACACCATGGGAACGAATTACAATAGTTTCATTCTCTTTTGCTTCACTAATCTTGTCTATTGTTCTGACACCTTTTTCTCTAAGTTCATTAACCATTTGCATATTATGGATAATAGGACCTAAAGTACATGCCGGTTTATTTTCGTCAATCAATTTATAGAGAATGTTTATTGCTCTATTTACACCAAAACAAAATCCTGCTGACTCAGCAACAATAATCTTACTCATTACTTATCTTTTCTATCCATTTCTCTAAATTTTGAGATTTGCTCCATAATAATTCTTGAAGCCTCTCTATATTCTCTTGGTGAAGGTTCTTCATCATTTGTGAAGCCTAGTTCTTCATATGAAAGTGGTTTACCGATATGGATAACTCGCTTTGCAAAAATATTTTTCTTGTTACCAACAACTGTGATACACATTGGTACAACCGGAGCTTTGGTTTGACGGGCAATTACTGCACAACCACTTCTTGGTCTCATAAGTTCACCGGTTTTTGTTCTGCCACCTTCAATGAAGATTGTCATAACTTTACCGTCATTGATTAAATCTTCACCTGTTGCAATAGCTTTACCGTCATTTGCACCTCTTGTTACAGGAAATGCACCAAGTATCTTAATCAGTCCACCAAAAAATTTATTTTTAAACAGTTCAACCTTTGCCATAAAATATACTCTTCGTTTATGAGTTAAACCAACAAATACAGGGTCTGTATTTGAAAGATGGTTTGATGCAATAATATAACTACCATTCTTTGGAAGTTCACATTCTCTGATTACTGTGTATCTGTATAGTAACTTAAAAATACAAATTACGATAGCTCTACAAGCAAAATAAAAGGCCTTATGCTCTTTAATTTTTGCCGGTTCATTGTTTGTTACATTCTGTTTTTCTTTTTTCTGTTCACTCATTACATTCTCTCCTTTATAACTTTTAGGAGAAGTTCCTTAGAACCTTCAAAGTCATAGTCACTTGTATCAACAAGAACACTATCCTCAGCAGGTTTTAGTGGTGCAATTTCTCTATGACTGTCTTGATAATCTCTCTGATTGACATCTTTTAACACTTCTTCATAAGTTGAGTCAATGCCTTTTTCTATATTTTCTTTGTGTCTTCTCATAGCTCTTTTTTCAGGAGAAGCAGTTAAGAAAATTTTAATCTTGGCATCCGGTAAAACAACTGTACCAATATCTCTGCCATCCATAATAACATTATCACTTTTAGCCATATTTCTCTGTAAATCAAGAAGAAATGCTCTTACTTCAGGAATAGCAGAAACTGCTGAGGCAAACATACTGGCCTCAGGTGTTCTGATAAAACTTGAAACATCTTCACCGTTAAGTAAAACAATCTGTGTTCCTTCATCATTAAAACTTAACTTAACATCAATATCATTAAGCATTGAGATAATCTCTGCTTTATCTTCTTTCTTTAGTCCTTTACGAGATGCTGCAAGACCGATTGTTCTGTACAAAGCACCTGTATCAACATAAATAAAAGAAAGTTCCTTAGCAACTTCCTTAGATAGTGATGACTTACCTGCACCGGCAGGTCCATCAATAGCAATAGCAATAGACATAATTTTAACCTTCCTTTATAGCACTGTAATATCCTGCAAGTCTACCGGTAGAAAAAGCAATTTGCAAGTTAAATCCACCTGTATAAGCATCAACATCAATAACTTCACCACAGAAAAACAGACCTGAAAGGATTTTGCTTTCCATAGTTTTAGGGCTGATTTCTTTAGTGGAAACACCACCGGAAGTTATAATTGCTTCTTTGATACTGCCAAGGGACTTAATTTTTACAGTAAAATTCTTTAAAATTTTATTTAGTTCCTGTCGCTCTTCTTTTGTAATTGAATTACACTTCTTTGTTGGGTCTATGCCCCACATTTTCAAGACAACAGGAATTATCTTCTTAGGTAATAATTTACCTAATGAATTGTTAATTTGATTATTCTTATGTTCGGAAAAATCTTTTTGAAGTCTTAAATCTAACTTTTCTTCAGATAAAGCAGGTTTAAGGTCAATGGAGATTTTATAACTTTTCTTGTCAAAATTTCTCATATGAGAACTTGCTGAAAGTACAAGTGGACCTGATACACCTTGATGAGTGAAAAGCATCTCACCTTGTTCACTAAAAATTTCTTTACCGTTTTCATAAGCCATTAAATTAACATTTTTTAGTGAAAGTCCTTGAAGTTCCTTGCAAAATTCGTCACTTGAAATTAATCCTACTAATGATGGCTTTATTTCTGTAATAGTATGACCGACAGTTTTTGCTAACTTATAACCATCACCTGTTGAACCTGTACCGGGATAACTCATACCACCGGTAGCAATTATTACACAATCGGCATCATATTTATTACCTTTTGTATCAAGTACACCACTGACTTTACCGTCAGAAGTTAAAATAACCTTTGCAGTTGACTCAATGATTTTTACACCATTATGCTTTACAAAAGTATAAAGTGTATCGGCAACATCCATCGCTTTATCTGAAACAGGGAAAACTCTGTTTCCTCTTTCAGTTTTAGTTTCAAGTCCTAAATCATTAAAGAAATCTATTGTATCTTGGCAATCAAAATTATTAATTGCACTGTATAGAAATCTCGGATTTGTAGGGACATTTGCAATAAATGTATCTTTGTCACAATTATTTGTAATGTTACATCTACCTTTACCAGTCACTAGAATTTTTCTACCGGTACGGCTATTCTTCTCAAGTAATGTAACATTAGCACCATAATATGCAGCAGTACCGGCAGCCATAAGGCCTGATGCACCACCACCAATTACAACTACATTAGGCATATTATTTATTGTCCTTTTCTTTTTCTCGTTTAGTATAAACACCTTGCTTTGTCCAAACCTCTTCAAGTTCTTGGAATGTGCGTTTAACCTTTTCTTTCTGTTCAAGTACACAAGCAACAACCAGTGCATTAATTAGTGAAAGTGGTGCTACCAAAGAGTCAACTACTGATGCCATATCACTTCTGGCAATAAGTACATTGTTAGCACACTCTACTAAAGGTGAAGCCATACTGTCGGTAATGGCAATAACTTCAGCTTCTCTTTCTCTTGCGAATTCCATAGCCTCTACTGCAGTAGTGGAATATCTTGGGAAACTAATACCAATCATTACATCATCTTTTGAAATTCTAAATAGATTTTCATATGTTGAACTTTTAGATGTTGTATTGATAATATGTACATTGCCGTAAATAAGTTGTAGATAATAACCTAGAAATGTTGCAAGGGATGAAGTTGAACGAACTGCAAAAACATAAATTTCTTTTGCTTTAGAAAGTGCTTTTACTGCATTGTTAAAGTCTTCATGAGAAATTTCTTCAATTGTTCTTCTGATTTTGTCAATATCAGAATTTAGAACAGAAGTAAGAACATCATTGTCACCGATTCTTGTTTCGGTAACTTCAATTCTCTGTACAGAAGTTAACTTTTCCTTAATCATTTCCTGCATAGCTTTCTGTAATTCAGGATAGCCCTCATAACCAAGTTCAGAAGCAAATCTAACTACTGTACTTTCTGAGACACCAACTGTTTCACCTAGCTTTAAAGCAGTCATATATGCTGCTTTGTCGTAGCTTTCTTCTATATACATTGCGATTCTTTTCTGTCCTTTAGAGAAAGAATCCATTTTCATTTCTATTCTTGTTAATAGATGTTTAACCATGATTCTATATACCTCTTTATATCTTTACACAATTAATTTTATTTTAACACAAAGAAATAATTTTTTCAATCTAAATTACACCAAAATAAATGGTAATATTTTGTAGGTTTATGAGTCTTTGAAATAATATAAATTATAAATTGCAAAATCTTGCAAAAAACACTTTAGTATGTTAAAATAATCACATCCTAATGAAAGGAAGATTTATAATGATTGCAATAATTGACTATGGTGCAGGTAACATTCAAAGTGTTTACAAGGCACTGAAATTTATTGGTGCTGACTGTAAAGTTACTAGCGATAAAGATGAAATTTTAAATGCTGATGGTGCTATACTTCCCGGTGTTGGTTCATTCGGTGATGCTATGGACACAATGACTAAGAGAGGTATCAAGGACACCATCATTGAATACACAAATAGTGGCAAACCATTCCTAGGTATTTGTCTTGGTCTTCAGTTACTTTTCCCTGAAAGTGAAGAAACTCCCGGTGTAAAGGGTCTTGATATTTTCAAGGGTACTATTACAAAAATCCCTAATCAAAACAGAACTTTAAAAATTCCACATATGGGTTGGAATAATATTTCTATCAAACAAAAGAACGGTATCTTCAAGGATATTGAAGGTGAACCTTATGTATATTTTGTACATTCATTCTACTTAAAAGCACAGGACAAGGATATTGTTGCTGCTACAACACAGTATGGTGTAGAAATTGATGCTGCTGTACAAAAAGGCAATATTATTGCCACACAATTCCACCCTGAAAAAAGTGGTGAAGTTGGACTAAAAATGTTAAAGAACTTTGTGGAGATGGTTAAGTAATGTATGCTAAGAGAATAATTCCTTGTCTTGATGTAAAAAACGGTAGAGTAGTTAAGGGTATGAGTTTTGTAAATCTTGTTGATGCCGGTAATCCCGTAGAAGCTGCTATTCAGTACGACAAAGAAGGTGCTGATGAACTTGTACTACTGGATATTACTGCTACAAGTGATGGCAGAGATACTATGGTTGATATTGTTGAAAAGGTTGCAAATTCTATTTTCATTCCTTTTACAGTTGGTGGTGGTATTCGTACAGTTGATGACTTTACCACAATGCTAAGAGCAGGTGCTGATAAGGTTTCTGTTAACTCTGCTGCTGTATACAGACCTGAACTTATTAACGAGGCATCTTATAAATTTGGGGCACAATGTGTTGTTGTTGCTATTGATGCTAAGAGAAAAGGTGACTCATGGGAAGTTTATACTGCCGGTGGCAGAACACCTACAGGCATTGATGCAGTAGAATGGGCTATTGAAGCAGAAAAAAGAGGTGCAGGTGAATTACTTGTAACCAGTATGGATGAAGATGGTCAAAAGCAAGGCTATGACCTGGGACTTACAAGAGCAATTTCTGAAAAGGTAAATATTCCTGTTATTGCTTCCGGTGGTGCAGGTGCATATGAGCACTTCCTTGATGCTTTTGAAAAAGGTAAAGCTGATGCAGTTCTTGCAGCATCACTATTTCATTTTGGTGAAATACCTATTCCTAAACTTAAAGAATATTTAAGAGAAAATAATATTTCTGTTAGACTATAATATTAATATTTTAAACTATAAAATTAAGGCACAACTGATAAACGGTTGTGCCTTTTACTTTGCTATTTCAAAAAGTCTTTTTGCATTTTGATTTATATTATCTACTGGAAAATCTCCGACTTTTTTATTTATTAATTCAAATGTTTCACCATAAGTTGTTGGTGAATTTCTAATCATATTATGAGCATCACTACCTATAAAGTGAATTAAACCTTTATTTAGTAGTTTTTTTAATTTTCTGAATATTGCTTTATTCTTATAAGAAACTGCATTTGTTTGGAACATTACACCTTCACCTGAAAGTTTCTGTAACAATTTAGGATTTTTAATTAAACTTTCATATCTTTCAATATGAGCAAGTATTGGCATTACACCATACTGATTTATAATTCTAAATAAGAATTCATACGAACTTCCAGTAAAGGTTGTTGAATAAGGAAACTCCAATAAAATATAATCACTGTTGCCATAGCAAACAGGCTTTAGTGACTTATTATTCATAATAATATCCGTTACATAAACCTCAGCACCAAGACAAAATTCAATATCACTTGGTAAACTTGGTTTCAGTAAATTAAAGGAACTTTCTCTACGAGATAGAAAGGAATCCATACTCTCTTGATGGGTATAGTAATGAGGAGTAAGGCAGATATGCCTTACTCCTTGGTTATACAAAGTATTTATAATATTGACACTAACATCCACATTTTCTGCACCGTCATCAATCTGTGGTAAAATGTGTGAATGAACATCATATAAATTCATAAAATACCTCAAAAATTCTTATGCAAGAGCCTTACAAACTAGGTCTCCCATTTCTGAGCAAGTAACCTTGTTCTTACCTTCTTCATAAATATCAGGAGTTCTGTTTTCTGCTAGAACCTTATTAACTGCATTTTCGATAGCTTCAGCAGCCTTTGGCTCATTTAGAGAATACTTTAGCATCATTGCAACTGAAAGAATTGTAGCTAGAGGGTTAGCAATATTCTGACCTGCAATGTCAGGTGCTGAGCCATGGATTGGTTCATATAAACCTAGGCTAGAATCTGATAGAGATGCTGATGCTAACATACCGATAGAACCGGAAATCATTGATGCTTCATCAGAAAGAATATCACCAAAGATATTGTTTGTTAGGATAACATCAAACTGACCTGGGTTAATAACAAGCTGCATAGCTGTGTTGTCAACATATAGGTGATTTAGTTCAACTTCAGGATAATCCTTTGACATTTCGATTACTGTTTCTCTCCATAGACGAGATGCTTCAAGAACATTAGCCTTATCAACAGAAGTAAGCTTTTTGTTTCTCTTCATAGCCATTTCAAAAGCTACCTTTGCAATTCTCTTGATTTCAGAAACTTTATACTGTTCTGTATCATATGCTTCAACTTCACCGTCAGCTTCTCTTCTGCCTCTTTCGCCAAAGTAGATGCCACCTGTTAGTTCACGAACAACCATAACATCAAGCTTATCACCGATAATTTCATCCTTTAAAGGTGAAGCACTCTTTAGTGGTTCAAAGATAACTGCCGGGCGTAGGTTAGCAAATAGACCTAATGCACCACGAATACCTAATAGACCTGCTTCAGGTCTTTCTTTACCCGGTAGTTTATCCCACTTAGGGCCACCAACTGCACCAAGAAGTACAGAGTCAGATGCTTTACATTTATCAATAGTTTCCTGAGGTAGTGGTGTACCCTTAGCATCAATTGCTGAGCCACCTAGTAGAGCCTCATCATAATTTACCTGAAAACCATATTTATCAGCAACACAATCAAGTACCTTAACTGCTTCGTTAACAATTTCAGGACCGATACCGTCGCCCTTTAATAGACAAATATTGTACTTATTCATTTTTAATCTCCTTCTTTATTAAAAAACTCTGTTAATATAATATCACAAAAAAATACATATGTAAATATTATTCCTCACCATCTTCCTTAGGTAGAGGGATTTTTTGGAATACTTCGGATACTTTATCTCTCTGCCACAACATTGGAGTAATACGGATAGAATAACCGTAACCACCATCCATTACCCAATCAAATGGTTTAGCCTGTGGCAAACCGTAAATAGCAAGTAGTGTCATAATTACACCACCATGAGTTACAATAATTGCATCAGTTGTACCGGTTTTCATAAGACCTGTAACAATATCCTCAAACATATGGCAAATTCTTCTTGTAAAGTCTGCTGAGCTTTCGCCATGTGGTGGTTTCACTTCGCTACTGCCACCAATCCACTGTTTAAACAGTTCATCATCCTTTAGCTCATCGGCAGTTTTGCCTTCCCATTCACCAAAGTTACATTCAGAAAGTTGGTCAATAACAATGGGTTTCATATTAGGATAAAGAATCTCACAAGTTTCTTTACATCTTTTTAATGGACTGGTAAACAGTGCAGTTGCACCCGGGTACTTCATATTGTGGTCAAGCTTCTTAAGCTCCATTTTGCCTTTATCGGAAAGTGGAACATTGGTTGTACCTATATATTTACCTTTATGAGTTTCATCAATATTTCCGTGACAGATAAAGTGTACATAGTATGATTTCATAATTACTCCTATCTTTACAAATAGTTTATTTTGTATTATACTCATAGTATAAGGATGTGATTGTATGAATAATACATTTGGTAGTATTATCAGTTATCTTAGAAAAGAAAAAGGAATCAGCCAAAAACAAGCCTCAAGTGACTTAGGAATCAGTCAAGCACTTCTCTCCCACTATGAAAAAGGTATTAGAGAATGTGGTCTTGACTTTGTTGTAAAAGTGGCTGATTACTATAATGTTAGTTGCGATTATCTTCTTGGCAGAACAAGTGAAAGAGATGTTATTGCTATTAATGAAGGTACTAAAAAAACAATAACTGCTGAAAATCCAAGTGAAAAAATCATAATGGACAGTATTGATTTTACCTACAGAATTCTTTCGGAAATGAACCACAGAGATATTACAAGATGTACCACAGAAATGTTAATGTGCAGTATATACAATGTAATAAGACTACTTTACAGAAACAACAATCTTAACAACGAGGAATTCTTTACACTTACTAAAGAAAGTTGCAACTGTTACTCCGAGGCCACTTATCAGCACAGAAAAGGTAGGCTGACTGACAAAATAAATGAATTTAGCAAAAGTAGAAGAAATGAAAACAAAGTTTACCTCTCCTACGATATTATCAATAAAAAATATGATGATATAGCCAGTTCTGTATTTAACCTTGTTCATAACGCAGAAAGAATAATCAAAAAATAATATTATAAAAGGTGGGAATTTATCCCACCTTTTTTAGTTTAAATTAATTATCGGCAGAACCTGTATTTGGTTCAGTTGAAGTTGGTTCAGCACCTAAAGAAACCTTAATTGTAACAGTTTTATCGTATTCAATTTGGTCACCTGACTTTAGGTTCTTATAGTCAATTACAGTATTGTTAGGGTACTTTGAGTTATACTCGGTTTCTTGCATTACAAGTACACCTGTATCTGCAAGCATTGCTGCAACTGTCTTAATATCCTTACCGGCAATATCAGGTAAGGTTCTCATCTTAGCACCTTTACTGATTGTTAGGCTGATATTTACTGCTTCATCTTCTGAAGTAATTGGTGTACCGGCAGCCGGTGTTTGTTCACAAATATAACCTTCTTCGATATTATCGCTAAACTTTTCTTCTGAATTAATATTGATAATATATTTATCAGAACCCTTTAGCTGACTTTTTACTGCTGAATATTTCTTACCAACAAAGTTATCTACTACCGGACCACTCCATGCCTTTGTAGCTGTTGTATCTTGAACACCACCATGGTTGCCATTTACTAAACCAAAACAGTTAGTAGCAACAAGTACTGCACCGATACCAACAAATACTACAAGAGAAATAAGTGCTGCAATTAAAGTAACTTTCTTGTTTTCGTTATTATTCTTTTCTTCTTTTTGTTGTTTACTTGGATCGGATAGACTGGCAGTTTTGCTAATTTCTTCTTGAATTGCCTGAGCAGTCGGAGCAACAGAAAGCTGACTTCTGAGTTCATCAAAATCTGCAATTCTTTCTTTTCTGTCAACCTGTAAACCATTTGCTAAAGCAGTAACAACATGAGGAGGTAATCTCTTAACAGTATTAGTACTCATAAGTAGACTACTGTCCTTTAGTCTTTCTCTTGCATTAGCAGGAACATGACCTGTTAATGTATGGAAAAGTGTTGCCGTAAAGCCATAAATTTCGGTAACAATATCAAGAGTAAAGTTCTTTTCATATTGTTCAGGAGCAGCACAGCCACTATAAAGCTGACTCTTTAGTGGAGTACCTCTCTTTCTTTCCATAGCAGTACAGAAACCTGAAAGTTTAAGCTTGCCGTCTTTTGTTATGTATAAGTTTGATGGTGAAACTGCGTAGTGACCGATACCTCTCTTATGAAGTGACTCTAAAGCAGAGATAAGTGGCATAAACAGTGGTCTTGCAACTTCCCATTCAAGTTGTCCGTTATTTCTCTTTAGATAATCTTCAAAGTGGTTTAGTTCAAGATATTCTTCAATTTCATATGCAGTATTGTTCTCTTCAAATATATCAAGAATTTTAATCATTACTGACATATTATTAAGTTCTTGTACAATCTTGTAATATGAAATAAAGTTAGAACGCAAGTTCTTGAAAACAGTTTCATCATTATATCCTACAACAAGGTCTTTCTCACCTTTTGAACGGTCAAAAATACCGATTGGTAGAAATTCTCTAATGATAACTTTCTTCTTTTCTTCTTTATCATAACCTAGGTAACGGGTACTTTCACCATTTGTGTCGATACCTCTACCAACAATATATCTATCTTTTAAAACAGTATGAAAACCTAGGAAAGGTTCTGGCTGAGTTTCTGTATTGTTAAAGCCGCAATCAGGACAGATTTGTTCATCGCCTATTTCTTTCATACAGCCCATACATAGTGCCATACTTCTCACTCCTTTTAGTTATTTTTACACTATTAACTTAGTTTAATGCTTAAAACATTATATCATAGTAAAGGTACATATTCAAGAAAATTTATTACCTTTTGATGTTACAGTTTTGTTAACTAATAGGTGATTGTTCTTTTTCTCTGTCAAAATTTGTATTATTTATTATTATATACATATAGCTTATTTATAGAACTTTGATTAATAAAAATAAAATCCACTAATAGGTTGTATCTTTCCTACTAATGGATTTATTATATAATTTATTATTCTGTAAAAGAATTTAAATATTTTTGTGGATTAGTACAATTCATCGCACTGCTCATTATACAACCACCATCTGCACCGGCATTTCTAACCATTGAAAAGTTTTTTGGTGAAATACCACCTATTGCATATACAGGTATTGATACACTACTGCAAACTGCTTTAAGAAAATCAAGTCCTCTACCCGGCAAACCTTTCTTGCAATCAGTATCAAAAATATGACCTGCTGTAATATAGGTACAACCTAGTTTCAGGGCTTTTACTGCATCCTCTACCGAATGGCAAGATGCACCTAAAATTTTGTACTGTGATTTTTCTTTATCTGTAAGTGTTGCAAGAACATGCAAAGGTAAATGCAAAGCATCGTGATTTAGCTTTTCTGCAACTTTAGGAAAATTATGCAAGATACATTGAGTATTATATTTATTGCAAATTTCAATTACCTTTTTAGCTAAATCTTCATAGTCACTTTCCGGCAAATGTTTTTCCCTAAGTACAATTGCCTTAGGTTTTGCTTTTGCAAGTTTTTCAATGCGTAATAAGAAATCTTCTTTACAGATTGAACTGTTGGAAATAACAATAATATCAGACATATAGGTAATCGTTTAGAACAGGTTGCAAGCCTTCATCTGTAATTTCATCATACATTTTCTTTAGGCTACGGTTATCATTAATTTCAAACTGTTCATCACCTTGTTCTTCTTCTGTTTCTTTACCACTATACTTACTTTCGTGATCTCCGATACCGGTAGATACACCCGCAGAAACTTTTGTTGCTGCAATCTTTACAATACCATTTCTGAATTCTGCACTTTCTCTTGAAGAAACTGTAATACCTACATATGGTAAAAAGATACGATATGCACATAGAATTTGGCAAAGTTGAGTTTCGTGTACATCAAGTGGATTAATCTTTTCATTATTGATAATTGGTCTTAGTCTTGGACAAGACAAGGACATTTCTGCATGAGGGTACTTTCTCTGTAAATAATACACATGAAGTGCACTTGCTAAAGCATCTTTTCTAAAGTCTGATAGTCCTAAAAGTGCTGAAAAAGCAACACCTCTCATACCACCTCTTAATGCTCTTTCTTGGGCATCAAAACGGTATGGCCATACTCTCTTATGACCTAGCAAATGAAGTGTCTCGTATTTATCTGTATCATAAGTTTCTTGGAATACTGTTACATAGTCAGCACCACATTTATGAAGATACTCATATTCATCAGTATTAACAGGGTAAACCTCAAGTCCTACCATACGGAAATACTTTCGTGCTAATTTACAAGCCTCACCAATATACTCTACATTGCTTTGACCTCTGCTTTCACCGGTAAGAATCAAAATTTCTTCCATACCACTATCGGCAATAACTTTCATTTCTTTTTCAATTTGTTCCATTGAAAGTTTCATACGATTAATGTGATTGTAACAGTTAAAGCCACAATAAACACAATAGTTTTCGCAATAATTTGCTATGTATAACGGTGTAAACATATATACGGTATTGCCAAAATGCTTACTTGTTTCTACTCTTGCTCTCTGAGCCATTTGTTCTAGGAATGGTTCTGCTGCAGGTGATAAAAGTGCTTTAAAATCCTCTATAGAACAAGTTTCATGTTCAAGTGCTTTTCGTACATCTTTTGCAGTATATTTTGAATAGTCATAAGAATTCATATGGTCCATTACATTCTTACAAACATCTGACTCAATAACTTCCATACCGGGCATATATTCCATATGGTTTTTACGGTAGGATGGGTCATTCTCCAGTCTATGTTTCTTTTCAAGTGCTTTTGGTGACAAAAACTCTGAGTCAATTAAAAATTCGTTTTCCATTAAAATTCACCTCTTAATTACGCAAGAAACCTGTTAATGGGTCTGAAGAAGATGCACCACGAGTTAGAACTCTGCCTAAACCTGATAAGTACGCCTTTCTACCGGCTTCTATAGCATTCTTAAATGCTGATGCCATTAATGGTAAATCACCGGCAGTAGCTAAAGCAGTATTTGCCATAATTGCTGATGCACCCATTTCCATTGCTTCACAAGCCTGAGAAGGTTTACCGATACCGGCATCTACAATAATTGGTAAATCAATTTCATCAATTAGAATTTGGATAAAGTCCTTAGTAGCTAAACCTTTATTTGAACCGATTGGTGAAGCTAAAGGCATAATTGATGCTGCACCGGCATTAACTAAATCACGAGCAGCATTTAGGTCAGGGTACATATAAGGCATTACAACAAAACCCTCTTTTGCCAGAATTTCTGTAGCCTTAATTGTTTCTTGGTTATCAGGAAGTAGATACTTACTATCTCTCATAATTTCAATCTTTACAAAGTTGCCACAACCAAGTTCTCTGGCTAGTCTTGCAATTCTTACTGCTTCATCAGCATTTCTTGCACCACTTGTATTAGGTAGTAATGTAACACCCTTTGGAATATAATCAAGGATATTTTCTTGTTCCTTAGTATTTGCTCTACGAACTGCAAGTGTAATAATTTCTGCACCGGCATCCTTAATAGCTGAGTCAATAAGTTTCATAGAATACTTACCTGAACCTAAGATAAATCTTGAGTTAAATTCATGACCACCAATGATAAGTTTATCATTTTCCATTATAATTTCCTTCTTTCAATGTATATCAAGTTTGTTTTATTTTTCTTAAGAAGAAATTAGCCTCCACCCATAAAGCTAACAACTTCTACTACATCACCATCTTTTAGTACAGTTGTTTCATAATCAGACTTTGAGATAATTACTTCATTACATTCAACTGCAATAGTCTTTGGGTTATAGTTTGCAATTTCCAGATACTGTGAAATAGTCTTTCCTGACATATCAACTTCTTTACCGTTAATTGTTACCACTTTTACACCTCCTATAAGTAAAAAAGAAGTTACCCTATGTTTGGGTAACTTCTCAAAATACATTAATAAATATATCCCTACGTTGGCATTATCCAAATCAGGTAATGGTCGAAGATTATATCTTCCTCTCAGCCTGTAACACAAGCTCCCATAATTTTTACTTTAATAATATTATACTCTTACTTATTATTATTTTCAATAGTTTAAAATTTTATTTTACTTTTTACGCCGTTTTTTCGCCGTTTTCTTTTAAAGAAATAAAAAATACCCATAGGTTAGCTAAAAGTGGCTTACCTATGGGCTTTTCTTTGGTGGAGATGAAGGGGCTCGAACCCTCGACTCCCACAATGCCATTGTGGTACTCTCCCAGCTGAGCTACATCCCCGTTCAATAAGATAATTCTATCACAAGGTAATGAAAAAATCAAGAATTATCTTTTATAATATCTGCTACTTCAACAGGAATTACCTTTTGCAATAAGGATAGTGGCAACTCAACCTGGTTACCTACCCTACCTGCTGAAAAGTAGATAGTATCATAGTCATTGGCAGTCTTATGGATAAAAGTTTTAAACTGCTTTTTCATACCGATTGGCGAACAACCACCATGGATATATCCTGTTAGTGGCAAAAGTTCTTTTTGGTGAATCATCTCTATTGACTTTTCTTTTGCAACTTTGGCAGCTTTCTTTAAATCAAGTTCTTTATTTGCCGGTACAACAAAAACATAATGTTCTTTACTTTTACCAACAGTTACAAGGGTTTTAAAAACCTTGCCTACTTCTTGATTAAGAGCATTTGCTACTTCTTCTGCGTTAAGTTTTGTATTATCATAAGCATAGTGAGAATACTCAATTTTCTTTTGGTCAAGAATTCTCATTACATTGGTTTTTTCTTGTTTTTTTGCCATAATATCACCACTAATTTTTGCTCATCATATTATAAGATGTTTTTACTGCATCTTCAGAAATATCACAAAACAGTTCATACACATTTACATTGCTGAGAACTTTATCAAGAACAGTTAATAGGCTTGACATTTTCTGTTTATCATTAATACAAAGTGTTTGTGGCAGGAATTTTCCTATAGCTTTCATGGTAGATATTTTATTGATAACATTTTCTTTGCCTTGGTTGATACAACAAATACCTTTTAGTGGTACTAAAATATTTTTATTAATATCATGTTTACCTGAAAAAGGTGTGCCACAAGCATATATCTTATTATCAATTATTCTGATAACCGGTTTGTCGTCATTTATCATAACGGCTCTGTCTCCAAAATACTTCATCCACAAAGCACAATGGGTTGACTTCCCTGTACCACTATTTGCAGTAAAAAGATAGGCTTCATTATCAACAGATATTGCTGATGAATGAAGAAGTATTCCGTCATAATCTAAGATTGCTTCGTAAAATATCATTCCATAAATTACATACTCAGCAAGTGACCTTGATGTATGAGGAAAAGAAAGGATATAGTTATCTATCCTTTCTTCTGTAACATTAAGAGTTATGTCTGGTTTTAAATTTTGATTTTTTGCTAAATATTTTTCAGAACGAGTAATTGTCTGTTTATATTTTGGTTCATAATAAACATTTAAACCACACATATTGTATAGCATAAAAACCTCTTATTTATAATAAGTTAATAGGATTGCTCTGCCTCTGTTGATTGTGATTTCAGCTTCATCATCAACAAAAACATTGCTAATGCCACGAGATACATTATATGTTAAAGTCTTGTTGTTTAACATATATTCTGCACCTTTATATGTAACATTTACACTTTCGCAACCATAAGGGAACACTGAGAAAATAAGGCCTTTCTTGTTGTTCATTTCGTATGAACCTTCCTTTAGGATACGAATCTCCTCACCGTTGTTTCTTGCAATACCGTTATAGTTATATTCTGAGAGAAATGCCAGAGTTGAAATGTTTGCAAATGTATGGTCGGTTCTACCACCGATTGAACCTAGTAGTAAGAAGTCCTTATAGCCTCTACGGATACATTCCATTACACAATGTTCTGTATCAGTATCATCCTTATGGGTATTTAGTTTAACAACTTCTGTGTTCTGTGGTAGTTCTTCCTTTAGTGAATCAAAGTCACCGATAATTAGGTTTGGAGTCAGACCTGCTTTCTTTGCAAAAGAATAACCTGAATCAGCACAAACAATAAAGTCATCACTTGTACATAGGCTTTTGATTTCTTCTACATTAGTATCCGGTGAACCGGAAATAATTACACATCTCATTTTCTTCTCTCCCATTCTTTAATGTCTTTTATTTCATTATACATATCAACATAGCTATTGTGTCGTGACTTTTGAATTTTGCCTTCTTCTACCATTTGTAGAATAGCACAACCCTTTTCACAAGTATGGCTACATGAAGTAAACTTACACTGACCGATATAATCTTCAAATTCAGGAAACATATATTGAAGCTGGGTTTTGTCTTGAATATTAAACTTTTCAAGTTGCATAGTTGAAAACCCGGGTGTGTCACAAACATAACCACCATTAAACTTCAGTAATTCAACAGTTCTTGTTGTATGACGACCTCTGCCAAGTTTATCACTAACTTCTCCTGTTTTTAGCTGAAAATCAGGAAAAAGCTTATTAAGTAAAGTTGACTTACCAACACCACTGTTGCCAATAAAGGCAGTGATTTTGTTAGGTAAAAGTGAATATATTTCATCTACACCTTCCCCTGTAACAGAAGAATAAAGTATAGTCTTGATACCTGTACTGTTATAGATGTTATATATTTCTTCACCACTTTTTATATCTGACTTTGAGATTACAATAACCGGTTCAATATTGTTATATACAGCAGTTGCAGTCATTTTGTCAATAACTGTATAGTTTGGTGCAGGAGAAACTGTACTGCAGACTATAACCAATGTATCAATATTTGCCATTGGTGGTCTAACAATAGAGTTCTTTCGCTTATGTATTTCTTCAACTGTAGGATAACCACTTTCAGGTATAGAGATTGTCACTAAATCTCCAACTACAGGAGTTTTGCTTGTCTTACGAAACGAACCTCTTGCCTTACATTCATATGTATTGTCAGTGGTTTCTACATAATAGAAACCACTGATTGCTTTTATAATTCTACCCTCTACACTATTCATTAAAAAACACCTTTAATATGCCGGAGCAGTAGTAGGTTGTGGTTCTTGAGTTGGCTCTGTGTTATAGTTTGTTGTATCTTGTGGAACTGTTGTTATATCCTGAGTAGGTGCAACAGTTGTATCTTCCTGAGTAGTAGTAGGTGCAGTAGTTGTAGTTGTTGCTACAACATAGTCATGGTATGTTGGGGTTGCCTTCTTATTCTGGAAGTCAATTGTATATTCCTGATATAGCTGACCGTTTAGATATACCTTAACCTTTGAGTCGGTTTCTGTACCTGTCAAAGTAAAGCTATATGTCTTTAGTTCTGATGGAATAACATTTGTTGTTGTAAATACATTGCCATCAAATACAACCTGTAGTGAAACACTGTTTGTTTCATTCTTTGGCAACTGAACATCAATCTGAATAGACTGAGCATCCTTTTTACCACCTGATAGAACAAGTTTTACAGTATAGCCCTTCTTTACAGTACCACCCTGTAAAGGATTTTGTCTAATAACAGTATCCTTTTCTTCATAACTGTTTTCGTCATATTCGTATTCTACATACAGACCTTTACTTTCAAGAATTTCCTTAGCTTCAGAAATATCTTTACCTGTTACATCAGGAATTTTAACTCTCTTTTCAGCAGGGCCTTTTGAAACATAAAGATATACTGATGAACCGATAGTTGTTTTCTGTCCCGGATTTGGGAATTCTGATGATACATAGTCAACATTAACATCTTCACTCTGTACATAAACAATCTCAGGTACAAGGTTTCTTGATTCTAGTTCTTTAATAGCATCTTCCTCTGTTGTATTTAGAAGATGAGGAACTGTTACATCAGAATTTTTGCCGTTTACAGTTAGCTGAATAGTTGAGCCTTTCTTAACTTTCTTTGAATCTGCTTCAGGTTGTTGAGAAAGGATAACACCTTCCTTTTTAGTTGAGTCATATTCAAAGTCCAGTTGGAAAACAAAGTTCTCTTTATTATCTCCTTGCTTAACATCAAGGATTGTTTTGCCAACATAATTTGGAACATCTGTATCTGCATTTGAATTTGAGAATGAAGAAGTTACAAAGTAAATACCAAAACCGATAAGACAAATTACAAATGATGCTACAATACCTAGGATTGCAGACTTTTTCTTTGATCTGACTTTCTTTTCAGGTTCTTCACTATCAAAATCTTCCGGAACAAACTTATTAGAATCTTTGTTATCATCAACTTTCTTTTCTTCAAAGATTCTCTTTGTTTCATCCTTTTTCTTAGCTTCTCTTTTCTTTTCAGCAGGTTTTGGTTCTATTGGCTTTGGAAGACTGTAACCAAATACAATGCTTGGATTTAATCTGAAACGGTCAATATCATTAAGCATTGCTTGAGCTGACTCATATCTATCCTTAGGGTCTTTCTGCATAGCATGAAGAGTGATTTCTTCAAGACCTTGTGGAATGTCAGGATTAATCTCTCTTGGTAGCTTTGGAGTAGACTGAAGTTGCATAATAGCAACAGAAACTGCATTATCAGCTACGAAAGGAAGTTTACCTGTTAGCATTTCATACATCATAACACCAACAGAATAAATATCTGTTTTACCGTCGGTGTTGCCACCCTTTGCTTGTTCAGGTGCTATGTAGTGAACAGAACCGATTGCTTGTTCTGTCATTGTTCTTGTAGCAGAATTAAAGTTACGGGCAATACCAAAGTCAGTTACTTTGATAGTACCGTCTTGAAGCAACATAATGTTCTGTGGCTTAATGTCACGGTGAACAATACCCTTTTCATGAGCGTGTTGTAATGCTCTTAAAATTTGAGTTGTTAGGTGCAATGCTTCTTTCCACTGAATTACACCTTGCTGAGCGATATACTCCTTAAGAGTAATACCGTCAATATATTCCATAACAATATACTGAATCATATCACCAAAAGAAACATCATAAACCCTTACAATGTTTGGATGTGAAAGAACAGCAATAGATTTACTTTCGTTTTTAAATCTTCTGATAAAGTCTGCATTATCAAGAAATTCATCCTTTAGAATTTTGATTGCAACTTCTCTATCGTCAACAGTATCGTAACATCTATAAACATTGGCCATACCACCAACACCGATAAGTTCTTGGATTTCATATCTACCGTCAAGCTTTTTGCCTGTGTACTTATCTATCATAACTCTTTCTCCTTAATATATTGTAATAACGGTAATGTTGTCTGTGCCACCACCGAATTTAGCTTCTTCAACTAACTTGTCGGTAATTTGGTTCTTAGGGTTGTTATTTACAACCTCTGCAATTTCCTCTTTGCTGACACAATTAGTTAAACCATCGGTACAAATAATAACAATATCTCCCGATTTATATTCGTACTGAGTATAATCCACTTTGATAGTATTCTTTACACCGATTGCTCTAGTAATAAAGTTTTTGTTTGGGTGAACTAAGGCCTCATCTTCTGTAATCTCCCCACGACTTACCATTTCTTGAACTAAAGAATGGTCCTTAGTTAGCTGATAAGCCTTATGATTACGAACAAGATAAGTTCTTGAGTCACCTATATGTACAATATGAAGAATATTGTCCCTTAGGAATACACACTCACAAGTAGTGCCCATTCCGATAAGTTCAATATTTTTTTGAGCTAAATTATAAACTTCAAGGTTTGCACCGGAAACTATGTTTGTAAGTAGTGCATATAGTTCTTCGTTTGTGAAATCACTGGTATATAGATTTTTCATTTCCCTAGCTATATATTCACAAGCAGTTGTTGAGGCTGTGTGGCCACCATTAGCACCACCCATACCGTCACAAACTACAGCCCATACTGCACCGTCACACATTCTTCCGGAAAGACAATAATCCTGATTATCGTTTCTGACAAGACCTTTATCTGTTTTACTATGTATATTCAAGATTACTTTCCTCCTTTCTTGTGCTTACCTTTTAGTTGTCCACAACTTGCATCAATATCGCTGCCTAAAGTTCTTCTTACAGTAGCAGTAATACCATATTTAGCAAGTACATTGGTAAATGATATTAACCTTTCTTTGTTACTCTTGCGATAATCATTACCTGTAACATCATTTACAGGTATTAGGTTAACATGACACAGCATACCTTTTATTAAATTACCAAGTATATTAGCTGCTTCGTCACTATCATTTACACCATCAATCATAGCATATTCAAAACTTACTCTACGATTGGTTTTATCTATATAATACTTGATGGCTTTCATAAGCTCATCAATGTTATAAGCATCGTTAATTGGCATCGTTGCACTTCTCATTTTATCAGTTGGTGCATGGAGAGAAACAGAAAGTGTAATCTGTAACTTTCTATCAGCTAAATCATAAATTCGTGGAACAATACCACAGGTTGACAAGGTAATATGCCTTTTCCCTATATTCAGTCCATCATCTGATGAAACCAAATCAAGGAACTTCATTACATTGTCATAGTTATCAAGTGGTTCACCCATACCCATAAGAACAATATTGGAAATTCTTATGTTAAGGTCTTTTTGGGCTGATTCTATCTGGGCAATCATTTCACCGGCAGTAAGGTTTCTTGTAAAGCCCTGCTTACCTGTTGCACAGAACTTACAACCCATCTTGCAACCCACTTGAGTTGATATACAGATTGTGTGTCCGTGGTGGTAACTCATCACAACAGACTCAACACACTGTTCATCATTAAATTTAAACAAATACTTAACTGTACCATCATACCGTGAAATTTGCTTTTTTTCAATATATGCAACAGAAATGTAACAATATTCACTTAACTTTTCTTTTAAGTCCTTTGGTACATTCTTCATTTCATCAAAGGAAGTTACACCTTTGTTTATCCATTGGAAAATTTGTTTTGCTCTAAACTTTGGGCAATTTAATGATGAAATAAGCTCTTCAATTTCTTGTAAATTCATTGATTTTAAATCAGTCATTTAATCACCCTTTCTCAGTATTGCAAAGTAGAAACCATCTGAATTATTAGTTTGTGGGAACAATGAACATTCATATTCATTTTCCTTTATGGTTCTTTTAATATTCTTTGGGATAATTAACTTCTCACCTACAAAATCTTTATGTTCACTTAGGAATTTTTCTACTAAAAGATTGTTTTCTTTTGGGTTAAGGGTACAAGTGGAATACATTAATTTTCCACCGTTTCTTACTAGATTAGCAGATGAACATAAAATTTTATACTGTATTTCTGTTAAGTCATTATTAACTATATTATCTTTATATCTGATTTCCGGTTTTCTGCGAAGTAATCCAAGTCCTGAACATGGAACATCACAAATAACTATATCGGCAACATTCTCTTCATCAAATGAAGTTGCATCATTAATTTTAGTATTTATAATACTTATTTCTAACCTTTTAGAAGTGGAATAAATCAGCTTGATTTTATGTTCATAAAGGTCATAAGAATTTATCTTACCTTTATTATTCATTAGGATTGCACCGGTAAAGGACTTTCCTCCGGGTGCTGAACAAACATCATACACAACATTATTTTCTTTAGGTGATAATGTTGTTAATGCTATATTTGAAGAAAGGTCTTGTATGTAAAATTCTCCGTACTGAAAGGCTTTAATATTTTCTACCGAACCTGTATTTTTCAGAGTAATTACATTTTCTAAAATAGACTTTTCAGCAATTATATTTTCTTCTCTAAGATTTTCAATTAAAGTATCTTCATCAGTTAAAAGTGTATTAACTCTGGCATATAGTGGAGGTCTGCCATCTACTGAATTTAGCATATGGGTAGTTACCTTTTCGCCATAACTGTCAAGCCATAATTTAATAATATCTTCCGGAACAGAATACTTAACTGAAAGTAATTTTGTTTTGTCTTTAATTTTACTTAAATCACACTTGGTTTCTGCTCTTGAGATACTTCTAAGAATACCGTTAATGAAACCTGATGACTTAAAAAGTCTTAAATTCTTTGCAAGTTGTACTGCCTCGTTAACAGATGCATTATCCGGAACTTTGTCCATATAAAGCATCTGATAAACTGACATTCTAAGGATTACTAAAGTTTTGGTTTCTATTTTCTTTAGTCTTACAGAAGAAAAGCTACGGATTACATAGTCAAGAGTTATCTTCTTTTCCAGTACTCCGTAAATAATTGCTGAGGCAAAAGAAGAGTCTAGCTTATTAAGATTATTCTCTTTTAATGCTTTATTCACTGCAATTGAACTGTAGGACTCTTCAGTTTCAATTTTATAAAGCACATCAAATGCTACTCTTCTTGGGCTTTTCATCTATTATCTTCTCCTATTATTTGCAATAAAAATAAGTCTTAGTAATTGTAGTAAAGCAGTTGCTGCTGAGGCAACATAAGTCATAGCGGCTGCTTGTAAAACTTTCTTTGTACCTTCATATTCTTCAGGGTAAAGTAGGTTAGTATCTCTGATACACTTTAATGCTCTTCTTGATGCATCAAATTCTACAGGTAAAGTTACGAAAGTAAAAAGAACTGATGCTGAGAAGAATATGATACCTAGCCATAAGCAGAATGAAAACTGTGTTGGCAAAAATAAACCTACTAAGAAAAGTATCCATCCTAAGCTAGAACCTACCCTAGCAATTGGCACAATAGCACCACGAATTTTGTTTGGTACATAACCTGTAGCGTGTTGTACTGCGTGACCTGCTTCGTGACAAGCAACACCTACTGCTGCAACAGAAGCTACATTATAAACACTATCGGAAAGTCTGATAACATTTGTTCTTGGGTCAAAGTGGTCTGTTAAATTACCTGCAACTTGCTCAATACGAACACCATGAACACCATAATGGTTTAAAACATACTCAGCTGCTTGAGCACCTGTCATACCACGCATATTCCTTACATTGCTATACTTGCTAAAATTGCTGTTTACTTTAACTTGACATATAAGTGACAAAATAAGGCATGGTAGCATAAATACAATATATGTCCAGTCAATACCATAAAAGTAATGATACATAATTTATTCTCCTATCACTGTGCCTTTTTCAAGTTTATGACCTTGTAAAAAAGCTTTAGAATCCATCTTTTTTTTGCCCTGTAGTTGAACAGTATTTACAACAACTGCACCTTCACCACAAGCAATAGTAAGTGGATTTGTGTTTAAAATTTCACCGGGTTTACCTTTACCCTCTGTAAGTCTTGTTTCAAAGATTTTTAGGACTTTGCCATTAAGTTTTGTTGAGGCAACAGGCCATGGTGAAAGTCCCCTAACTTGGTTATGGACTTGTAAATTAGTCTTTGAAAAATCAATATTACACATTGACTTATCAAGCATTTTTGCATATGAACTTTTACTGTCATCTTGCTTGATAGGATGAAGTTCACCTTTTTCTGCTTTTTCAAGTGTATCAAGGATTAGCTTACCACCCATTTCTGCCAATGTATCAAAGACTTTACCGGCTGTATCGTTGATGCCGATTTCATATTCCTTCGTTTCAAGAATATCACCGGTATCAAGACCTTTTTCCATATACATTGTAGTAACACCTGTAACCTTGTCACCGTTTAAAACGGACCACTGAATGGGTGCTGCACCTCTGTACTTTGGGAGTAAAGAACCATGAACATTGATACAACCATACTTTGGAATATTCAAAATATTTTCAGGTAAAATCTGTCCATAAGCAACAACAACAATTACATCAGGGTTAAGTTCCTTAATAATTTCATAGCTATCGCTATCCTTTAATTTTACCGGTTGATAGACAGGTATTCCTAACTTTTCAGCACAAACCTTTACATCAGGTGGTGTTAGTATCATTTTTCTGCCTACCGGTTTGTCCGGCTGAGTAAAGACAGCTTGTACAAAATGAACTTTTGCAATGTTTTCTAATGATGGAACTGCAAAGTCCGGAGTACCCATAAAAACAACATTCATTAGCCTAACTCCTCTGGGTCTAACATTCTAACAACAATATCCTTAAATACAATACCGTTTAGATGGTCAATTTCGTGACAGAAAGCCTTTGCTAAAAGTTCTTCACCTTCCATTTCAAAGAAATTACCGTTACGGTCTTGAGCCTTTACTTTTACATACATTGGACGCTTAGTGATACCGTATTCTCCGGGGAAAGATAAACAACCTTCTGCAGTTTCTTGTTCACCACTTGTTTCAATAATTTCAGGGTTAACAAGTTCAATTACACCCTCACCAATATCAATAACAACAACTCTTCTTAGCATACCAACCTGTGGACCTGCAAGACCTACACCGTCAGCTTTGTGCATTGTTTCAGCCATATCATCAAGAAGTGTTGCTAACTTATCGTCAAACTTCTCTACATTTCTACATTTCTTATGAAGAATCTCGTCTCCATCTTTTACAATATTTCTAATAGCCATACTCATTCACCTAATTAAAAGACAGTGGATTTATATCTACTGTTATACCTATATTTTTAAATTCCTTATTCTTAGAAAATTCAAGTAATGTTTCCTTAATAACATTACGGAAATCCTTTGAATTTCTACACTTAATTATAGTCTTGTATCTATATTTATTATTTACCTTATAAACATAGGCTTGGCTTGGTCCAAGCACTCTTAAAGGCATACTGCTATAATTAGTTTTGATTTTGTTAATTAAGGCATTTTGAAAGGCATTTGCACACTTTATTGTTGCACCCTCAATTATACCTTGATAACCTATAAGACAAATGTCGGAAAAAGGAGGATAAAGCAGTGCTTTTCTCACTCCTATTTCACCTTTATAAAATGTATCATAGTCTTGCTTTGCCGATAGTCCTATAACATAATTTTCCGGTGTTGAAGTTTGGATAACTGCAACACCCTTTGAGTCACCTCTGCCGGATCTACCAACTACTTGAGTTAATAGAGAAAATGCCCTTTCGTAACTTCTGTAATCATCAGAATAAAGCATTTGGTCGGCATTGATAACACCTACTAATGTTACATTTGGGAAGTCAAGACCTTTAGCTACCATTTGTGTACCGATAAGAATATCATATTCACCATTTGCAAAAGCAGTTAGTTTTGTTTCATAACTACTTTTTGTCATTGTGGCATCAGCATCCATCCTTAATACTCTGGCACTTGGGAACATATCAACAAGTTCTTGTTCTGCTTTTTGAGTACCTGCACCACTAAACTTTAGTGTGTGCTGATGACAGTCCGGACACTCATCCGTATAAGGAACTGAATGACCACAATAGTGACACATCATTCTATTGTTTGCACTATGGTATGTCATAGAAATCGAACAATTGGGACAAGTTACAACTTGACCACAACTTCTACAACTTAAAAATGTATTGTACCCTCTTCTGTTAAGAAGAATAATGGACTGTTTTTTATGAATTAAGTTACTTGAAATAAGTTCTTTTAGTGTTGTTGAATAGTTACTAAAATTACCTTTCATTTGTTCTTCATTCATATCAACAACAGAAACTTGTGGTAATGTTGCTTTACCATATCTTTCTGTTAATTTTACAAGATTATAAATTCCTTTTTCAGCCATATAGAAACTTTCTACACTTGGAGTAGCTGAAGAAAGAAGTAACAAAGCGTTATGCTTATAGCATCTAAACTTTGAAATATCTCTTGCATTATATCTTGGTGTTTGTTCGGATTTATAGGAACTTTCTTGTTCTTCATCCATAACAATCAAACCGATATTTTTTAGTGGGGCAAAAACTGCACTTCTTGTACCCAGAACAATTTTTGCATCTCCTCTACTGACCCTTTTATATTCATCAAGTCTTTCGCCTATTGATAAACCACTATGGAATACTGCAACATTATCCCCAAACCTTGAAGTAAATATTTTGATTAACTGAGGTGTTAATGCAATTTCAGGTACCATTAATATTGTACCCTTATTATCATTAAAACACTTTTCAATTAACTTCATAAATACTGAGGTTTTGCCACTACCTGTAACACCATAAAGTAAAGAAACTGAAGCTTTGTCATCACAATACTTACTGTATAAATTATCAAAAGCAGATTGTTGTGATGGACTTAAAATCACTTCATCTTTCTTTACATCTGAAACAGTATAAGGAATTCTCATAACTTCATCAGTAAAGTACCTTGCAATCTTTTTCTTAACTAAAGAATCGGTTACTGACTGGGTGTAGCCTGTATAGTAACAAACTTCCTTTACAGAAGCTTTCTCCACAACAGTTAAAAGTTCTGCAACTTTCTGTTGTTTTGGTGTTAACTTATAATCATTAATATCAACATCATCACAAAGTGACACCATTTTTACTGTTGCATCTTTAGTTTTTCTAAAGGCATCATCTTCTCTATTTACCACACCTTGACGGTAAAGTTTATTAAGGGAATTTTCTCCTATAGAAAAAACATTTAAGATTGTTTCTTTTTTTACCGGTTTATTCTCTGATAAAAGATAATCATAAATTTCTCTTTCATAGTCAGTTAGAGAATTTAGTACATCATCATCAACCTTTACTGCTGTATAAAATGTAGAAATATTATAATTTATTCCTACCGGTAACATTACCTTTACAGAATCATAATAAGTACAGAAATATCTATCATGGATAAAATTTACTGTATCAATCATTTCTTGGGTAAAGATAGGCTTATCATCTAGTAATGATGAAATTTCTTTTAGATTTTCTTCTTTACCATAAGACAAAGACAAAATCATTCCTTGACGAAATCTATCTCCTCTGCCAAAAGGTACAAGAACTCTCTGTCCAACTTTTACATTAGACAAATGATCCGGTACTTTATAGCTAAAGAGTCTGTCAAAACTGTAAGTAGTATTATCTACTGCAATTCCTGCAATGAGGAATTCATCATTCTTCATCTTCTGGTTCAAGTAGGTTGTACTTGTGATTCTTAAAATCTTCGATAGCAAGAAGAACCGGCTTTTCGTCAGTAATTATACCCTGTTCTTCAAATTCCTGTGCAATTTCTCTTGCTCTCTTTGCTACACCGATTACTAGTGCATAACGACTTTCCTTACCTGATAACATATCATCTACTGAAGCTAAACGCATAATTATATCTCCTTTTTATAAATTAATTATTTCTTTTTTCTTTCTCTTTTTTTACTATATCAATAACTTGGTTTACTGCATCTTCAACCTTGTCATTAACAACTTTAACATCATACTTTGGAACAAACTGTTTTTCAAATTCTACTGCTGAAAGACGCTTCTTGATAACCTCTTCGGTTTCGGTATTTCTGCCACGAAGTCGAGATTCAAGCTCTTCTAATGATGGTGGCACAATAAAGATACTAAGTGCATCAGGTCGCTTATCCATCATTTGAAGTCCACCTTGAACTTCGATTTCAAGAAATACATCAAGACCTTTCTTTAGCATTTCTTCAACAGGTTTCTTAGGTGTTCCGTAATAATTATCAGAATACTGAGCATATTCAAAGAACTCATCATTCTTAATCATTTCTTCAAATTCATCTTTAGAAATAAAGTAATATTCTCTACCGTTTACTTCTCCCGGTCTTGGAGCTCTTGTAGTAGCAGAAACAGATAGTCGGAAATTATCTTCTTTCTTTAGCATTTCCTTCATAATTGTTCCCTTACCTACTCCGGAAAAACCGGAATAAATAATAAGTAGTCCTTTGTTATTCATCGCTTTGTTCACCCTCCAATCTGTTACCTATTGTTTCAGGAGAAATAGCAGAAAGTACAACATGGTCACTGTCTGTAATAATAACTGCTTTACATCTTCTGCCGTAAGTAGCATCAATAAGCATACTTTTCTGCTTACTATCCTGAACAATTCGTTTTATAGGAGCAGAATCAGGACTGACTACAGAGATGATTCTGCTTGAATTAACTAAATTACCAAATCCAATATTAATAAGTTTCATAAAGCACCTTTATTCAATGTTTTGAATTTGCTCTCTAATCTTTTCAATTTCAGCCTTAATATCAACTACCATATGAGATAATGTGCTGTCATTAGCTTTGCTACCGATAGTATTGGCTTCTCTATTCATTTCTTGAATAATAAAGTCAATCTTTCTACCGATTTCACCATCGCTATTCATAAGTAATTTTAGCTGGTCAAAGTGACTTCTTAGACGAACAGTTTCTTCATCAACTGCAACCTTATCTGCAAAAATTGCAACCTCTGTTAAAATTCTCTGTTCATCAAAATCAGCACTACCTAAAAGTTCTTCAATTCTTTCTTTTAGTCTTGCTTCATAATCTTTTACTCTTTCAGGTGACTTTTCTTCAATCTTTGAAACAATAGAAAGGATAGTTTCGGCTCTTGACATAATGTCAGCCTTCATCTTCTCTCCTTCTACTTCTCTCATCTTAATAAAGTTATCAAGTGCTACATCAAGAACTTCCTTAACTGCATTCCAAACTTCTTCCTCATCTTCAGGTGCTCTGTGTACTTGGAAAATATCGTTGTACTGAGCAACTGTAGAAACAGAAATATCATCTGCTACACCATAGTCTGTTGAAAGTTTCTTTAGTGCATTAATGTAACCTTGTGCTAAACTTGGGTTAATCTTTACAATTGACTCTGTGTCTTCCTTTTGGCTTAAAGAAACATAAACATCAATTTTACCTCTGCTAACCTTTTCTTTAATATAAGACTTTAACTTTTCTTCAAGAAAGTTATAGCCTCTTGTTGTACGGCAATTAAATTCATAGTAACGGTGGTTTACACTCTTGATTTCTACTACAATATCTCTGCCGTCAACAGTTGCTTCGTGTCTTCCGAAGCCTGTCATTGAACGAACCATTATTATAACCTCGTATATTAATTAAAAAATTCATTTTATACATATATGGGCATTTCGTATTTGCATAGTACCCTATATTGTATTTAATACCTATTATAGCAAACATTCAAGAGTATAACGCACTTTTGTAACTAAATTGTAATATATATTTTAGGTATTTTTCTATAGTAGAAAATCAAATAAATATATTCGCATTTTATTTGCATTTTTCCTATATTTGTGATATAATTTTAAGGCAAATTTTAATATAAGGGATGATATAAATGTCAGGACATAATAAATGGAGTACCATTAAGCAGAAAAAAGGCAAAAATGATGCTGCCAGAGCAAAGGTATTTACAAAGATTGGTAGAGAACTTATTGTTGCTATTCGTGACGGTGGTTCTGCTGACCCTAATGTAAACTCAAAACTTCGTGATTGTATTGCTAAGGCTAAGGCTGCTAATGTTCCTAATGACAACATTGAAAGAATTATTAAAAAGGCTGCATCTTCTAGTGAAGGTGACAACTATGAATCTGTTACATATGAGGGTTACGGCCCATCAGGTATTGCTGTAATTGTTGAGGCTCTTACAGATAACAGAAACAGAACAGCCGGTGAAGTTCGTCACTACTTTGATAAGTTTGGTGGCAATATGGGTACACCGGGTTGTGTTGGTTTTATGTTCTCAAAGAAAGGTGTTCTTGTTGTTGAAAGAGAAGACTTTGACAAAGATGAAGACACTGTAATGGAAGAAGCTCTTGAAGCAGGTGCTTCTGACTTTGAGGCTGATGAAGATATCTTCACAATCTACACAGAGCCGGATGACTTCTCTGCTATTCGTGATGAACTTGCTGCTAAGGGTTATGAATTTGTATCTGCTGAAGTTGAAGAAGTACCATCAACATACACAAAGATTGAAGATGAAGAAACTAAGGCTAAGATGCAGAAGATGCTTGATATGTTTGAAGAAAATGATGACATTCAGAATGTTTGGCATAACTGGGAAATGGACTAATTAGTTTTTAAATTACATCTATTTCAATAATTTAGGACGGTTAAATATAAATAACCGTCCTTTTCTTTTTGTCTTTTAATTTTAAAAGTATGAATAATTATTAGTAGTTATAAAATAATTATAATATAGTAAAGCATAAAAAAGCCACAACTGTAAAAGTTGTGGCTTTAGATTTAAATATTCTTATTTAGCTTTTGTTGTTTGAGTTGCAGCCTGTGTAGCAGTTTTTGTTGATGGTGCAGTTGTTGTAGTAACTGTTGTGATACCTTCAGGCTTCTTTTCACCGTCTTTATAGAACTGAGCAGAACCTAGGATTGATTCACTAAACATTGTCTTGTTATCCTTATCAACAATAGTTAGGATACCGTCCTTTAGCTTATATTCAAGAGTTGCCTTATTCTTGTCTTTATCAGTAACACCCTTAAATGTTAACTTACCATTTTCAGCAGAATAAGCATAGTAGTATGTTGAGTCCATACCAATATCACTGTTACTTGCATGAACAGTCATAATACCGTTATCCTTGATTTCAATGTCGCAATTCAGCTGATACATACCATAGTAATAAGAAATCTTGTATTCTGTATTCCACTTACCGATAAGGTCCTTATCAGTCTTGTAGTCCTTCATAGACATTTCATCATAACCGGGATTTTTGTCTTGGTTCATTTCAATTGTCTGAGACTCAACCTTTTTACCTGTTGTCTGGTCTGTATAAGCATCCTGAGTTAACTTAAGTGTTGCGTTACCAAATAGCTTAACACCTGTTACTTCGTATGTAAGTTCTGAATTACCGATAGTAATCTTTTTCTTATCACCACTGGTTGATAGCTTATATTCACCCTTAGACTGTTCACCCTGAACATTCATATAGTAAGTACCCTTACCGTTAGAATCTGCTTTTTCAAATGTGTAATATACTGCAATCTTCTCAACTTCATCAGCAGTTGAAGATGCTGAACTGTTGTTCTCTACTTCTCTCATCCATGTACCTGTGATTGTCTTTGAACCAAAAATCCAATAAACACCAAAAGCAATAAGTGCTACTAAGAATACACAAATTGCAATAAAGATACTTGGGTGAATGTACTTAAATAGGAAGAACTTTTTCTTTGGTTCTTCTGTTGGTGCAGTAGTTTCCAGTGGTTCACCATCTGCATTTGTTAATTCACCAAACTGTGATACATAACCACCGTTTTCGTCTACACCGTTAGTTTCATTAGCTGAGGTATTTTCCTCAACTAGGTTTTCATTGTTGATATTGTTTTCGTTATTATCCATTAGAATATTCCTTTCAAAAATTTTGCTATATACTACTATACAATATTATTCTCAATAAATCAACATTTTTATTTTTATATATATTGATAAAGTTATAACAATTTAATAAAAATTCAAAAAACTTATTGATAGAAGGTTGATTTTGTGGTATATTTTTAATCAAGGAAGTATGTTCCTTAAAGAAAAAGCAACTCATAAAGGAGAAACTTGAGATGGATTCTAACACTTTATACAATGTATGGTGCGAAAACGCCAAGGAAGATAAAGATTTAATTGAAGAATTAGCTGCAATTAAAGGCAATGAAGATGAAATTTACGAAAGATTTTACAAGAACCTAGAATTTGGTACTGCCGGTCTTAGAGGGGTTATCGGTGCAGGTACTAACAGAATGAACATTTATGTTGTTCGTCAGGCTACTCAAGGGCTTGCAAACTATGTAAATAACATTGGTGGTGGTGCAGTTGCAATTAGCCACGATAGCAGAATTAAAGCTGACCTATTTATGAATGAAGCTGCTAAGGTTCTTGCTGCTAACGGCATTAAGGCATATATCACCAGTGAACTACAACCAACACCTGTTCTTTCTTTCCTAGTAAGACACTTTGGTTGTAAAGCAGGTATTATGGTTACTGCTTCTCATAACCCTGCAAAATATAATGGTTATAAAGCATATGGTAGTGACGGTTGTCAAATGACAGACAATGCTGCCGGTGCAGTTTATGATGAAATTCAGAAGATTGATATGTTCACAGGTGTTAAGACTATGGACTTTGACAAGGCAGTTGAAGAAGGTCTTATTGAATATGTTAATGATGATGTATATACAGAATACCTTGCTAATGTTAAAGAACAGCAGGTAAATGAAGGCCTATGTGCTGACTCAGGTCTAAAGGTTGTTTACACACCACTTAACGGTACAGGTAACAAGCTGGTTAGAAGAGTTCTAAAGGAAATCGGTATTAATGATGTAACAGTTGTTCCTGAACAGGAAATGCCTGACGGTAACTTTACAACTTGTCCTTACCCTAACCCTGAAATCAAGGAAGCTCTACAGTTAGGTCTTGATATGTGTGAAAAGGTTAAGCCTGACCTACTACTTGCTACTGACCCTGATGCTGATAGAGTTGGTATTGCAGTTCCTGATAATGGCACATACAGACTAATTACAGGTAACGAAACAGGTATTATGCTAACTAACTACCTACTAAGCGTTAGAAAAGAAAAAGGCACATTACCTAAAAATCCTATCGTTGTAAGAACTATTGTTACTTCCCTACTAATTGATGAAATCTGTAAGAAGTACAACTGTGAACTAAAGAAAGTTCTAACAGGCTTTAAGTACATTGGTGAAGTTATCCTAAGACTTGAAGAAAAGAATGAAAAAGAAAGATTTGTATTTGGTTTTGAAGAAAGCTACGGTTATCTTGCAGGTACTTATGTAAGAGATAAGGATGCTGTTGTTGCTTCAATGCTAATCTGTGAAATGGCTGCTTATTACAGAAAGAAAGGTAAGACACTTGCTAATGTAATTGATGAAATTTACAAAGAATACGGCTATTACAGAAACACAACACTTTCATTTGAATTTGATGGTGCCAGTGGTATGAAGAAGATGAAGGAAATTATGGATAATCTTCGTGAAAACCCACTAAAGACTGTTAACGGTGAAACTGTTAAGAAAATTTACGATTACCTAAAGAGTGAAGAAAAAGATGTTGCTACAGGTGAAATCACACCTATTGACCTACCAAAGTCAAATGTACTTCACTTCTGCTTAGGTGGTAATGCAGTTATCATAAGACCTAGTGGTACTGAACCAAAGATTAAGCTTTACATTACTTCTATCGGTAAGACAGAAGAAGAATCAGTCGAAATTGGTAACAAGATTGCTGATGATGTTAAGGCTCAGTTAGGTCTAAACTAATTTAATTAATCATAAAATTATGGCTATGTAGAGTTTCTACATAGCCTATTTTTGCATATAAAAAGGTGGCTAACTAAAGCCACCTTAATTTATTATAAATATAAGATTTTAAAATTTTGTTATCTTAGTAAATCCTATTGAAGTGATTATTAGTGTCAAAAGCTCTGCCACTGCAAAAGCTAACCACACACCTGTCATACCGAATAAAATTGACATAACAACTGCTGAAAGTATAATCAGTACAAAACCTCTTGCGATTGATGTTGCAAATGCCCACTTAGGAAAATTTGTTGCACTGAATATACCTGAACCTACTACATTTAAACCTGCAAATATAAAGCCTATTGAATATAATCTTAAGCCTACTACTGCATACTTTTCAAGTAATAGATTATTTTCACTGTTAAACATACCAACAATAAAATCTGTAAACACAAAGATAAGTAAAATCATTATTGCTGAAAATAATAATGAAGTTATGATACTCAATTTTCTTAAGATTTTAATACCGTCTTTATCACCTTTACCGTAATGTTCACTAAATAAAGGTTGACTACCTTGTGACACACCATTAAATACGGAAATTCCCACAAGAGAAACATTTGCTACGATACCGTAAGCTGCAACACCTGTGTTACCTGTTAAACCTAAAATCAGGAAGTTGAATACTATTGTAATAACACCTGATGAAATTTGTCCTACAAATGAGGATATACCAACCTGACAAGAATAAACAAGCTTCTTAAATGATGGTTTCTGTGGCTTTAATGATGTTGTATTTTTCTTTGAAAAGATATGGATAAAACAAATCATTACACCTACTATCGGTGACAATGCAGTTGCTAGGGCAGCGCCTTCCATACCCATATTTAGTGGGAACATTAGCACATAGTCAAATATAATATTAAACAAACTACTGAATAATGTTGCTGACATTGCTATTGATGGTGAACCGTCATTTAAAACAAATGCATTGAAAATATGATTCCAAATAAAAAATGGTGCAAATGACATAAATATCATTGTGTAACCTTTTCCCACTTCTACAATGGTACTGTCACCACCCATAATAGAAACAACTTGTCCCGGAAAAAATAAACCTATTAATGAAAATATAAGACCTATAGTTGTTCCCCAAAACAGTGCATTAAAGAAATAATTTGTTTTACTTTTTGAGCCTTTATTTTTATTAATAGAAAATCGTATTGCTGAACCAACACCAATCATTGCACCTATTGCAAAAATAAAGCTATATATAGGCAACACAATATTTAGAGCCGTAATACCGTTAGCACCAACTGACTCTGAAATAAAAAAAGTATCTGCAAGAATATATAGTGACATACCTATCATTCCCAAAACATTTTGAGAAACATATCTTACAAATTTTTTGGTAACACTTTTGTTATTACTTTTTGCTATGGTCATATAATCCCCCATTCCATAGTAACTGATTGTAACACAATTAAACAATAATATCAATATAAATTTACTGTCCCATTTATGGTATTGACTTTATAGAACAAATGTTCTATAATTATATAGAACAAAGGAAAGGAAAAGCAAAATGAGAACAATATTACACAGTGATTGCAATGGTTTTTATGCCAGTGTAGAGTCTTTACTACATCCGGAATATAGAGATAAGCCACTTGCCGTTGCAGGTGATGCTGAGAATAGGCATGGTATTATTTTAGCTAAAAATGAACTTGCCAAAAAGTATTTTGTAAAAACCGGTGATGCTATTTGGCAAGCAAAAAATAAATGTCCGGAACTTGTTGTTATTGAACCACACTTTGACCAATATATGAAATTCTCAAAATTGACTAAGGCTATGTATGCTGAATATACCGATAGAGTTGAGTCCTTTGGTTTAGATGAGGCATGGCTTGATGTTACCGGTTGCAATATAAGTGGTTATGAAATCGCAAAAGAAATTAACAAAAGAATTAAATATGAACTTGGAATTACTGTTAGTATCGGTGTTAGCTTTAACAAAATTTTTGCAAAGCTAGGCAGTGACTACAAAAAACCTGATGCTATAACTAAGATTGATATTGACGGTTATGATGGATACAAAAACAAGGTGTGGTCTCTCCCTTGCGAGGACTTACTTTATGTTGGTAAGGCAACTAAAAAGCATTTACACACTATTGGTATATACACAATTGGCGACATTGCAAATTGTCCTGTAGAGATACTTAACAGTAACTTAGGCAAAATGGGTGAAGTTCTACACACCTTTGCAAATGGTCTTGACTCTTCTCCTGTTGCACAATTTGATGAAAGACCTGATGTAAAATCTATTGGCAACTCTACAACCACACCCAGAGATTTGGAAAATTATTCTGATGTAAAAATGATTGTACAAATACTAAGTGATAGTGTTGGCAGAAGAATGAGAGAATTAGGCTTTAGGTGTAAAACTGTCACTATATCTATTAGAGATAAAGACCTTTTCTCTTTCACTAGGCAAGGTCAGCTAAAGAATTTCAGCAGTTGTACCGGTGATATTCGTGACAAGGCTTTGGAATTATTTAGAAACAACTATAACTTTAGAAAACCTATACGGTCAATCGGTGTATCTGTTAGTGGGCTTATTGGTGACAACTCACCATTTCAGCTATCTTTCTTTGAGGACAACAACAAGGATATTAGAGATGAAAAGTTAGACAAGACACTTGATTCACTAAAAAACAGATTTGGCAACTATGCAGTACGACCTGCCTTTTTGATGAAAGACAAAAACCTTACTTTATTAAATCCAAAAGATGACCATATTATTCACCCAGTAGGATTTTTTTAATGGAGAAATTTTATGAAAGAATATGTTAGCGTTACGGCAAAATTTGATGAAGATGGAAGTTTGTTGCCTTTGGTGATAAACTGGGATGATGGCAGAAAATATAAAATTGACAAAATCACCGATATTCGTTTTGCAAGTTCCCTTAAAAGTGGTGGTGTTGGTGTTAGGTACACCTGTCAAATTATGAACCACACAAGGTATTTATATTTAGAAAGTAACCGATGGTTTGTTGAAAAATAATTTTACACTATATTGGGAATGAATAACTATGTTGTTAAGCCAAAATAGCATCAATCAAATTATATTGAAAACTCAGTAACTAATTAACTAAACACAATAAATCATATAGAATTATATTGTTTTTAGGTGTGATATAATATTAAAAAATGGTAACTAAAAGGAGGAAACAACTATGTCAGTACTTGCAGTACCAATAAGAGGGTCATTTGAAGTTTCACCTGATAAAGTTGAGCTTTTTAAAAAGGAAACTAAAGATTTTAATGGTAGACAAATTGCATTAGAAAGATTAAATAAACATAGTAAAGGTGATGTTGTTTGGGATTTGAAAAAGTAGAAAAATAACAATATTGTTTCAAGGTATTTCCTCAGTTAATATTAAATTAATTGATTTATTAGGTATAGAAAAGGTGCAGTAAAAATTACTGCACCTTAGTTTTTATAATATTTATTTAGTTAAATGACACTGTATAATCATCAATATAAACTGTAACACCTATCGGATTACCGGCATTGTCGAAGTAAATATTGCCGTCATATGAACCTAAAGTAATTGAATTACCGTCAATTTCATAATTGCCACTTTCGTTAGCTACATTACCAGCCTTTAAAGTGTAAGTACCGTTACTATTTAGTGATAAAGAAACATCACCCTTTAGTTCCTTAGAAAAGTCATCAGAAATAACATCACCATCAGGAGTAATGCACTTATATGGTGCAAATGAAGCAGTTACACCACTACCGGTATCGGAATTAGGAGCAGTTGTTGGTTCTGCCTCTGTAGTAGTTGGCTCTGTTGTTTCTTCCTCGGTAGTAGGCTCTGTAGTTTCTTCTGTTGTAGGTTCAGTTGTATATTCTGTAGTATCTTCTTCAGATGTAGAATATTCTTCTGAAGTTGTAGTTACTGTAGTTGTAGAAGAAGTAGTAGTTGAAGTAGTTGTGTTATCACTTTTATTTTTGCTACAACTATTGAGAACTATAACAACTGCAACAATAATAAGTACAACTGCTGCTACAATCAAGCCGATAATAAGAGGCTTTTTGTTGTTATTTTTCTTCTTAGGTGAACCATATGTATCTGTACGAGAAACAATAGGTTTTGGTTCATCATCAACCTGACCCATATCATAATCATCTTTATAGTTAGCTTTATCTGCTTGAGAATAGCTACTGATTTCTTCATTATCCTCATTATCACCGGAAAAGTCATCACCATAATCATCATTACTCAGTGAATGTTTTGAAACATATTCACCGGTATTTTGATTATCACTTTTACCGTTAAGGTTAAAAACCTTTGTTTTGTCTAAATCATCATTAAGGTCATTAATATTGACCTGTTCATCATCATAAGGTCTTTTATTGTCACTCATTCTTTTCACTCTCTTTCTCTTCTATCATTTGTAATAGAACATCCCTTTTAATCATTTTACCGTTGTGGAAAATAAAGTCCTCTTTACTTTTCTTAACTTTTTCTACATCAACATCACTAAAATCTTCTTTGGACTCATTGCGTAATTGAGCTAACTTTTCTTCTGTACTTTTTCTATCGTGAACTAAATCAGCTTTGCCCGTAATCATCATCATCATATTTTCTTGAATAAAAAAGTTAGATACAAAAGAAAATGATACAGGATAAATCAGTAGTAACATAATGGCAGAAACCACTAAAACTGCCACACCGTTACCCATACAGAATATAAGTGGTGTTGCACAAATTGCAGTTAAAATTGCTAAAGAGAAAAGTGCAGCAAAGTTAACCTTTAGTTCACCGATGGCCATTAACGCACTGTTCTTGAGAATATCCTTTTCGGATAATTCAAAAGTTACTGTCATTAGTGGAATATATAGATACATAAAAAGTACCCACAAAGCAATTAAAATTACTGCAACAAGCATAACATACATCATACCACCAAGGACTTTTGCCATTCCTGCATAAAAAGAAAATGAGAAAACTCCTATAGTAAACACAAAGTAAAGTATAATACTATGAATTAAAAATTGTCTATAGTTTTCGGTTACACCACTAATAAAAGTTGTAAAAACATCTACATCTTCACCACGACCAAGGTTTCTTGTTACCTTGGTTACACCTGCATATAGTGGATAACAGATAGGTATAACAAGTGTAGTAATAACAATGTTAAGTACTGAACCAAAGTTGTTACCTATAAGGTGTAGCAAAAAACCTACAATACCAAATGGTAAAGCAAAAAGTAAATTTGTAAAAATGATTTTATGTATTTTTCTAAAATAAATAGAAACTAGATTTTCAAAAGTAAATTTTTTTCTTTCTGTCGCCATTATAATTCCTTATCCTGAATTTTATATGTTAAAGAAGTGAAAATACAGTAACAAAAACAGTACCGAATCCACCACAGAACCAACCATTGCTATAAAAAGGCAAGTGGCTGAATCTTCAACAAATTCTCTTAATTCAAGAGAAATATTCTCTTTCTTGATAATCACCTTAAAAACATTTGCTGAAAGATGAAAGGTCTTTTCACCTTGTAAAGCAAGTGAAGCAGAAGAAACAAAAAAACCGGGTATCATAGCAAGTAGGAAAAATCCAAAACCCTTTAGACCACTGATTGAACATAAGGTAGTTAAGGACAGACCCATACCAAAACCTTTAAACATAGTAACAAGTGGTGTAAGTCCGTTACCCCATGGACAAAATCCAAGTAAAAATATTGCCACAAAAAATATAAATATAGGGGCAAAATTACAACTAAACACACCCAAATAATCAAGACTTGCTCTACTTGTAAAATCAGTTGGAAATAAAAAGTCAAAGGACTTTTTAAATTCTAAATCGGTATTTACCCCAAAATATATACCTAGAATAAAACCTACTAAAATTGAAATAAGAAACATAGCAAAGATACCGTATCTTTTTATAAAGTAGGTTATGTTATTTTTTCTGTTGTGAAAATTTTTTGGTGATTTAATTTTTAAAACTATTCCTTTCATATATACCTCCATAAGTTGTCCTTATGTAAGAATATATATGAAAGGATTTATTTATTTATGATTATTTACCAAGCTCTTCTGCTCGATTTGTACAAGACTTCATAGCTTCTTTGATACCATCATAGAATTTGTAGTCTTCTAAAGTTTTTAGTGCTGCAAGAGTAGTACCACCCGGTGAAGATACTTTCTTAATAAGAGTATCAAGAGAGTCACCACTATCCCTAATCATAGCTGCACTGCCTTCTAGGGTAGCAACAATAAGGTTTAACGCACTTTCATAAGGAATGTTACACCCATTAGCATAGTCAGCCATTGCTTTTGCAAATAGGTAAATATATGCCGGACTACTGCCGTTTACTGCAATAATTTCATTCATATGGTCCTCAGTAAACACTTCTACTGCACCATTAAGACCAAACATATCCTTTACTACAGAAAAGTCTTCTTCGCTGATATTATCTGATGGGCAAAGAGCAGTTGCACCTTTACCTAGTAGTAATGGTGTATTTGGCATAACTCTAACCATAGGACAATTGCATCCTAGGGCCTTTTGTACATATGAAATTGAGATACCTGCTGCAATAGAAACAAAAATCTTTTCTTCACTTACTGAGTCTTTAACACCACTAAGCACTTCTTCATAGTTTTGAGGTTTAACTGCTAAAACAATAATATTGCTATCGGTAACTACCGTAGTAGAAGTATCGCAAGTAGTAACACCTTTTTCAGCCATTAGCTTAAGCTGATTTTCGTTAACATCAAAAACATTAATGTTTTCAGGTGCAACCACCTTATTCTTTAGCAGTCCGTTAATAATGGCAGTTGCCATATTACCTGCACCAATAAAACCTATTTTTTTATCCATTATTCTCTCTCCTTTTAGCTACAACCAAAGCTAGGGTTATGATATACACAACGATAATAGAAGTTGTTTTTATTCTTTTCACCATCACGGGTATAGTCACCGTAGTAGTACATTTCACCTTCATCAATTCTTCTATACAATAGTCCTGCATAGCAACTGCCACCGGCATGATGGTAACAGAAAATATTGCTGATAAAGTCCTTGATAAACACATTCTTTAGGTCACGAGTACCTTTTTTGTTATAAGAAGTTACATTTAGATACTTGTAGTTAATATAACCAACTGCACCCTTACGGTCAATTACCTTATAATATTTTTTACTGTATATTGAAGCACCGGCAAGTTTAAGTGTAGCACCTTTGGAAATAGTTTTTACATTTGCTGAACTATCAGATGCAGACTTTTTCATAGAAACTTTTGCAGTTGTCTTAACCTTAGTTGGGTTGGAACTTGAACTTGGATATGAATGATTAACAAACATATTAATAATATCACTATCGTTGGATAAAATACCTGTACCACAGTTATATACAAGTGTAACTAAAGCATCAAATTGTCTTTGATTAAACTTTATTTTGTTGCCAAGTAGAAAATTATTTACCTTAGTAACATAACCATCAGTTTCTACAGAATCAACTAGATAAGCCATAGCTTCACTCTTGGTCATTCCGTTGTAGAATGAGTCACCTGAATAAATAACTCTACCATAACCAACAGTTAAGCAAGGGAAACTGGTTAATGGGTCAAACATAGCATTTGAAAGTAGTCCTTCATAGTTAGAGATAAAGTTAATAACACTGTTACTTGCGTGTCTTTCTTCACAAGAAGTTTCTGTATTGCTGGTAACCTTAGTTACAAAAGCTTTACCATAACTACCGACACTTTTTGACCAAGTACCGTTGTGTTGTGAATAAGCAACTACCTTGTACTTACCGGACTCAGTTAACTTTTTCTTACCTTTCCAAACGTAGTTGTTACCACTTACGGATTTTTCTGTTGCTTTTACAGTATATTTTTTTCTACCGATTGTAACATCAAATTTAACTGCACTTCTGCTTTTATCTGTAATAGCAACAAATGTTACTGTGCTATTCTTTGGTGCTGAGTTAGGATTTGCATATGTAAACTTTACAGCTTCTGCACCCTTAACATTAAGCAAACAACTTGCCCAACCATAAGATGTTTTGCAATAAACAACTGCTTTACCGGCTTTCTTAGTTGTTACCAATCCATAATTTGTAACAGTAGCTACTGAATTATCTGAACTGGACCAACTTGCACCGGATGAAGAAGAAGTTAAATAAACTGATTTACCTTTAGTGATATTATATTTTTTATTTGAAATATTTACACTATTATTCTTTGTACGAACATTTACACTACAAGACAAAGTATTTGAACCAACACTGGCTTTAACTGTTGTTGAGCCATTTGCTTTACCATACAAAATACCTCCATCATCAACTGTTGCAACTTTAGAGTTACTTGAAGTCCACTTTATCTTTGAACTTGAAGTATTGCTATACTGAATACCATAGTAACTGCCTTTATATACAGAGGCTGATGTACTCTTTAAAGTAAGAGGGCCTTTTGTTACACCACCTGTAGATGGAGGTGTTGGTGATGTTCTTGTAGTTTTGAAATAAATGCTTATGTAAGATTTAGAAAGATAACCTGTTGAGCCGTGGTAACTTACCTTTGACCATGAAGAATTACCGTTATTGGACATATTCATTGTTGTGCCACTTGGAACAACAGTAATTACTCCGTAGGAAGTACCGGCACCTTTTCTTAAATTTACATTATCGGTAGTTTTACAAGTCATATAAACGGATGAGTCTTTTGCTTTATTAATATGCTTTACCGGAACATAACCTGCTTTTCCTGAGCTGTCTTTACAATAAACCCAGCTACCACTACTATTCTTTTGAATGTAAAGTGCTTGTCCCTTTTTTATTTTCTTAACAACTTCACCTTTTGAACTGGCTGACTTTCTCATATTAAAATTACCGTTTGCAGTAACTTTATACTTGTTGCTATAAGCTGAAGAAGTTATAGGCATAACAAAAAAGGTTGAAATTACGATTATCATAGCCAGAAAAACACTAATAGCTTTTCTAGCTGAAAACGAATTATCCATTGAAATCACCCACTCATTGTTTAAAAAATATTTTTCTATACTTATCTATGTACTGAGCAACTGCTACCTTAATTGCAAAGTCATAAAGTATAAAAATCAAATTACCTGCTAATAGGAAAATTAAAGGAATGTTAACTCCAAAAACTTCAAATGCATCCTTTGGTAATGAAAAAACAAAAAGCATTAAGAAATAAACAGATACACAAGCAGCATTGAAAATTGCAAATTTTATGATATACTGAACCACTTTACTTTTTAGTCTTTCTATATAGCTTTTTACTACAGGATAATAACCAAAAAACAAAGTAAAGAACAGTGCTGCCTCTTTATCGGAAACAAACAAAATTGACATTATGGAGATTACTGCATAAACAAGCATTGACCAACCAAAACCAAATTCCAGGAAAATTGAAATTAGAAAAATTCCTGATAGAACCGGAAAGGCATATGTACCAAAAGGAAAAATACCTGTAAACATCATAAGTGCTAAAGATACTGCAGAAATTACACCACCAATGGCAATTTTAAAGGCTTGAGTTTGTTTCATTAGCATCCACCACCACAGCAGTTACAACACATATCTGCACACATCATACCGGCACACATATCGCAACAACTACAGCCATACTGTTGATTAGGCTGATTATATGCACCACCTGCACCATACTGTCTTGCACGCATTATGTTCTGATAAGCTGCTGTATATTCAGGATTACCGGGATTCATTTGTACTGCCCTTTGGATATACTGAAAGGCTTGTTCTCCCCAACCTTTCTTTGAAGCAATCATACCCTTTAGGAAGTACCACTCAGCAATCTTCTGAGAATCTGCCATTGAATCCAACATTCTGTCAGCTTCATCAAGACTGTTTGTCATAATCAGCTGACGAACTCTCTGGAAAATTGGGTCAGATGCACCACCATAACCGGCACTTGAACCATATGATGATTGGTTCTGAGAATTCTTATTTTTTCTCATATCCATAATCATATCATATGCTTCGTTTATTTCTTTCATTTTTTCATCTGCAACATCTTTTAAAGGAGAATCAACATACTTATCAGGATGATACTTTTTTGCAAGTTTTCTGTATGCTGACTTTACTTCTTCATCAGTTGCTGTTTCTGGAATATCCAAAATTTTATACGGATTTGTTACCATTCTTTTCCTCCGAAAATAAAACTGCTCTCTGCTTTTGAGCTAGTCCCTTTAGCAAAATATTATCAATAATACCTTTATATAATGTAATATCAAGTAATTCAAAGGCATTATATGCTTGTGCTAATGACTGGTTCAAAATCTGAGAAATGTAGTTTTTGAAATTTTGTTCACCGTTATAATTCATTAATAAAAATGGATTATAGTTATTTTTCTCTCTATCTTCTTCTAAATCATCAGCAGCATCCATAAGGTAAATCCATCTACCTAAGTTATATCCCATTGTTTCTAAAATTAATTTTCTTGATTTGTCTTGTTCCTCATAAGACAAAACAGTCTTTAACATTTTAGCAGTAGGGTCTGCTGACATATCCAGCTGAGCATTATCCATTGATTCAACTATAAATTGTTCTTTAGACATTGTTTCAACTGCATTGTATATGTAAGGATATTTTTCTTTTGCTTTATTTGCCCATTTCTTTGCAATAGGTTTCAAAAATTTGTATGCTAATTTCTTAATACCCTTTGAGTCGGAAATGTTATCCACTATCTTAAAGTAAACACTTACAACAGAAAGTGCCGATGCTTTTGAAAGTGCATCTTCACCGTTCTTTATATAAGTACATTTCTTCAGTGGGTTACATCTACACATTTTCTTTTCGTAACCGGGACATTCACCGTTAAGTGAAAGCAAAAGCAAAGCATAAAAAGTACAATCGTAGGATAGTATAAACCTTGACAATTTGCTATATTCCGTGCCAAGTGTTCTACATAATCCACAGTAAACAGACTTGTACTCATTAAACTCTCGGACAAGCAGTTCGTCTTTATATATAGTAACATAACCAAACATACTGTCCACCTCAACATATAATTAATCTAGTTTATTATATCACATCTTTTGACATCTTACAATAGCTATATTACAAAAGGTTACGATAATATGGTAGTTTGTTACTAAAAAGTAACTTTTATTTCATTTAATATATACTTATTGTTAATTTATGTTCATAGAGATTTTTATAATTTCACATTGATTATTTGTTTATTAATAACAAATAAATGCAAGATATTTTATTTTAATTGCAATTTTACAAGTATTTTCAATGTATTTTCAATTATTTTTTATAATTTTGCAAGAAATAAAGTATTGACAAGCAAATTTTATTATGCTAAACTAAACTCAGACAAAGAGGTCAACTACTTGGAGGTAGTTTGCGTCTTTGTCTTTTTTTATTCTATTTCCATATTGAAAGGAGAACAAAAAATGGATAGGGGTAGTATAGCTTTTATGATGGTTTGCACAGCACTGGTATTTATTATGACACCGGCACTTGCATTCTTTTATGGAGGACTAGTAAGAAAGAAAAATGTAATTAACACAATGATGGCTACAATGTTCATTGCCGGTACTGCTGTACTGATGTGGGTACTATTTGGTTATTCACTATCATTTGGTGGTGACAATGGTGGTTTCATCGGTAACTTTGACTTCTTAGGTCTTAGTGGTGTTAGTATTAGTGAAAGCACAAGAGGTCTTGAAATTCCTGACCTACTATTCTGTGCATTCCAGATGATGTTCGCTATTATTACACCGGCACTTATTACCGGTGCAGTAGCAGGTAGAATGAAGTTTAAAGCTCTTGTACCATTCATCTGTTTATGGTCTTTACTTGTTTATTATCCTCTAGCCCATATGGTTTGGGGTGGTGGATTTATGGGAGCAGAAGTTGAAGGTGGTTCAGGTTTATTTGGAACAGGACTTTACCTTGATTCTGTTGACTTTGCCGGTGGTAATGTTGTACATATCAGCTCAGGTGTTACCGGTCTTGTACTTGCTATTATTCTTGGCAAAAGAAGAGATTACCACAAAAACAGTTATCAGCCACACAACATTCCATTTGTTCTTTTAGGTGCAGCATTCCTATGGTTTGGTTGGTTTGGATTTAACGCAGGTAGTGCTTTAGCTGCTAACGGTACTGCAGTTCATGCATTTATGACAACAGGTATTTCATCAGCTTGTGGTTTAATCTCATGGTTGATTATGGATATTATTACTGCTAAAAAGCCAACACTTGTTGGTTGTTCTACAGGTTTAGTTGTTGGTTTGGTTGCAATTACTCCTGGGGCAGGATTTGTGCCAATTTGGGCATCTATTATTATTGGTTTACTTGTTAGCCCTATTTGCGTTGGTGGTGTACACCTAATCAAAAAGGTTCTAAAGATTGATGATGCACTTGATGCTTTTGGTTGTCACGGTATTGGTGGTATCTGGGGTGGTCTTGCAACAGGTATCTTCGGTGTTAAGGAACTTGCTCCCGGTGTTGAGTCAGGTGCTAAGTGGGATGGACTTGTATTTGGTGACTATCACCTATTCCTTGCACAAGCAGAAAGTATTATAGTTACTATTGTAATTGCAATTGTTGGTACACTAATTTGTGCCGGTATTGTTAAGCTATTTGTTAAGAAACTTAGAGTTTCTGACACAGTTGAAAGACTTGGTCTTGACGAATCACAACATGGTGAAGTTGCTTATCCGGCTGACATTTAATTAATATATTATTTCATAAAATACCTCCTTATTGAATTTTACTTAAAAAAAATATATAATAATATAAAATCCAATTTGAGAGGTATTTATGAACTGTTACGATTTTGATAAAACTATATATAATGGAGACTCTACTAAAGATTTCTACTTATTTTGCTTAAAAAGACATAAAGGTATTATTAAAACTTTTCCCGGTTTAATTAAGGCTTTCACAAAGTTTTATGTACTTAAAAAAGGTAACAAAACTGATTTTAAAGAAAAAATGTATCGTTTCTTACCTTATATTAATATAGAAAAGGACTTACCGGAATTTTGGGCAAGTCATAAGAATAATATTAAAGATTGGTACTACAAAACACAAAGAGAAGATGATGTTATTATTTCAGCTTCCCCCGAATTTCTCTTAGAACCTATTTGTAAGGAACTGGGAATTAAGTACCTAATGGCATCTAAGGTTGATATGAAAACCGGTAAATATGAAGGAATCAACTGTCATGGTAAAGAAAAAGTCAGAAGATTTTATGAAATGTTTCCTGATGGAAAGATTGAGGACTTTTACAGTGACAGTTACAGTGACTCTCCCCTTGCTGAAATTTCAAAAAAAGCCTTTCTTGTAAAAGGTAATGAACTAAAAGATTGGTAAACAAAAACTATTTAATAAGAGGTTTTGACAATGAATAAAATTTATAAGGTTGAAATTATAACTCGTCCTGAACTTTTTGATGATTTAAAAGAAGCACTTAACTACCTTGGTGTTAACGGTATGACAGTTTCTGATGTAAACGGTTGTGGTATGCAGAAAGGTCACACATATTACAGAGGTGTTAAAAGAGATGTTAACCTAATTAAGAAAATCAAGGTTACTGTTGTTGTTTCTGAAATTCCATATGAAGAAGTACTAAAAACAGTTGAAAAATGTTTAAAGACAGGTACTGTTGGTGACGGTAAATGCTTTGTTACTGAAGTTGTTGATGTTCTAAGAATCAGAACAGGTGAACGAGGAGTTGCAGCACTAATGGGTGCTAATGAATGTTAAGTAATCTATAATCACAACCACCCGTCAAACGGGTGGTTTGCACTAGGGCTATAAGCCCATGTTA